>Ga0137415_10000147_pt1 | contig 57973 bp, 54 predicted proteins | sample CZODoug3_1_1_16f_FD_183082 | JGI IMG/M metagenome (GOLD analysis project Ga0137415, IMG submission 183082) | Vadose zone soil fungal communities from Angelo Coast Range Reserve, California, USA - CZODoug3_1_1_16fungal (Hybrid Assembly) | ecosystem: Environmental > Terrestrial > Soil > Vadose...
GGTTCAGGCCGCCAAACGTGACCAGACGAAGCTGCTCCACTCTCACGAACATGGGCCTTGGGAAAGTGCGAAGCAACTCCTATGGCATCTTGAACCGGCGCGCGCTCGGCGGACTGGTGCGCGACAACGTATACGTTGTCCGGGTGAAGCTGCGGGAAGGTGCGACGCTGAAGTAAAATCCGAGTCGTCTCGGCACGCACGACGGGAAACGGGCCACCGTTTCCCGTTTCGCTTTTCAACCCGTATATTGGGCCCCGTTTAGGCGATCCGGGATGACGACCTTTTTGCGGGAGGCGGAATGGGCCAAGGGATTCAGCAGCCCCCAGTGCAACAGAGCGGCGGCAGCTCCTTGCTCGATGTGTTGAAAGTGCTTTACGAGCCCAGCGCCGTCTTCGAACGCGTCCGCGAGAAGCCAACCTTCCTCGTGCCCTACCTGGTCATTTGCGCCGTGCAAATCGCGGTCTATTTCGTGAACATGCCGTTCCTCAAGGCAGGGATGGCGGCGCAGTTTGCCGCGCGCCCCGCGGGCGGGCCCGACCCCTCGAAATTCCTGTGGATCGGTGCCGTCTTCATCCCCGTCGGCTTTGCGATCGGATTGCTGATCGGCGGCGGGCTGCTGTGGGTGCTGGTCTCGATCTTCGGCGGTGAGGCGAAGTTCAGCAGGCTGCTGAGCGTCACCGCGTACTCAGCCGTCCCAGCGGTCGTGCTGCTCACGATCGTAGGCGCCGCGGTGCTCCAAATGAAGGGCGTCGGGCAGATCACGTCGCCCCAGGACATGCAGCCCGCGCTCGGCCTGGATCTCCTCGCTCCCGGCGCGACGGGGTTCGTCGGCGCCGCGCTCAGAGCGATCAATCCGTTCACCATCTGGGGACTCGTGCTTACCGCGATCGGTGTCTCGACCACGCACCGGCTGTCGAAGCAAACGGGCTACATCGTCGCGACGGTTTCGTTCCTGATCGGCGTGATCATCACGGGCGGCGCGGCAGCGATCTTTAAACGGTAGCGCGCGTCCGGTTCACGACGCCCGCCTCCTCGAGGGCCGCCTGGGCCGCGGCGAGGCGGGCGATCGGGACCCGGAAGGGAGAGCAGGACACGTAGTTCATGCCGGTCCGATGGCAGAACTTCACCGAGCTGGGCTCGCCGCCGTGCTCGCCGCAGATTCCCACCTTCAAGTCGTGACGCGTGCTGCGCCCCAGTTTCACCGCCATCTCGATGAGCTTCCCAACGCCGACCTGATCGAGGACCTGGAAGGGATCCTCCGTCAGGATGCCGTGCTCCACATAGAACGGCAGAAACCGCCCCGCGTCATCGCGCGATAGCCCAAACGTCGTCTGCGTGAGGTCGTTGGTGCCGAAGGAGAAGAAGTCGGCGTGCTTCGCGATTTCGTCGGCGGTCAACGCGGCGCGCGGCAGCTCGATCATCGTTCCCACCAGGTACGGCACGGCGCGCCCTTCGCGCTGGAAGACCTCCTCGGCGACCCGGTGAATGATCTGTGACTGATTCACCAGCTCCCGCACGTCGGCCACGAGCGGGATCATGATCTCGACGGTGACCTTCTTCCCTTTGCCGGCGACGTGGCCCGCCGCCTCGAAGATCGCGCGCGCCTGCATCTCCGTGATCTCCGGATACGTGATCCCGAGGCGGCAGCCGCGGTGGCCGAGCATCGGGTTCGCTTCGATGAGCGAGTGGATCAGCCGCTCGAGCTGGTTGGCCGGCACCTTGGCATGTTTGGCGAGCGCGGCGATCTCGGCGTGCGTGTGGGGCAGGAACTCGTGAAGCGGGGGATCGAGCAGCCGGATCGTGACCGGCAACCCGTCCATGACCTCGAAGATCCCCTCGAAGTCGCCGCGCTGAATCGGAAGCAGCTTGGCGAGCGCCTTGCGCCGGCCCGCTTCATCGGCCGCGACGATCATCTCGCGCATCAGGGTGATGCGGTCGCCCTCGAAGAACATGTGCTCCGTGCGGCACAACCCGATCCCCTCGGCGCCGAACTCGCGGGCCCGCCGCGCGTCGGCGGGGATGTCGGCATTGGCCCGCACGCGCAGCCGGCGTCGCTTGTCCGCCCAGCCGATCAGCTTCTCGAACTCCTTCCCGATCTTGGGCGTGACCAGCTTCGCGGCGCCGAGGATCACGCGGCCGGTGGACCCGTCCACCGTGATGACCTGGCCCTTCTTCACGACGCGCCCGTTCACCCGGAAGCGGCCGGCGGCCGGATCGACGTCCAGATCCTTGGCGCCGACGACGCACGTCTTGCCCATGCCGCGCGCGACGACTGCGGCATGACTGGTCATCCCACCGCGAGCCGTGAGCACCGCCCGGGCCGCCACGATCCCGTGGAAGTCCTCGGGTGAGGTTTCCGGTCGCACCAGAATCACATCGTGGCCCTTCTTTTTCAGCGCTTCGGCATCATCGGCATCGAACACGACTTCGCCAGTCGCGGCGCCCGGCGATGCGGGCAGCCCTTTGGCGAGCACCGTCACGCTGGCGCGCGGGTCCACCATCGGATGAAACAGCTGATCGAGATCCTGTGGCGGGATCCGCTGCACCGCTTCATCCTCGCTGATCAGCCCCTCGTCGACCATTTCCACGGCGATCCGCACCGCGGCGACGCCGGCGCGCTGCGCGCGGCGGGTCTGGAGCATGTACAGCTGGCCGTGCTCAAAGGTGAACTCGACGTCCTGCACGTCCTTGAAGTGCTTCTCCAGCTTTGTCGCCAGGCGCTCCAGCTCGCGGTAGATCTTGGCCAGCTTCCCGCGCTTCATTTTTTGAATCGACTCAGGGGTGCGGGCGCCGGAGACGACGTCCTCGCCCTGCGCGTTGGTCAACACATCGCCGTTCAAGATACGCTCGCCGGTGCTGCAATCGCGCGTGAACGCGACGCCGGTGCCGCAGTCATCGCCCATGTTACCGTAGACCATCGCCACGATGTTGACGGCGGTCCCGAGGCTGTCGGGGATGTTGTTCAGGCGGCGGTAGTCCTCCGCGCGCCGAGTGTGCCAGCTCTTGAAGACCGCCTCGATGGCGCCCCAGAGCTGCTGCTGTGGATCGTCGGGGAAGGCGTGACCGGTGCGGGCTTGCACGATCCCCTTGAAGTCCTGCACCAGCTCCTTGAGATCGTCGGCGGGAAGGTCGATGTCGCGTTTGACTTTGCGGCGCGCTTTGGCTTTGTCGAGCACCGCTTCGAACGGCTCCTTGCCGAGATCGAAGACGACATCCCCGTACATTTGCACAAAGCGGCGATAGGAGTCGTAGGCAAAGCGCGGATTTTTCGAGCCGGCGATCAACCCTTCGACCGTCTCATCGTTCAGTCCGAGGTTGAGGATCGTTTCCATCATCCCCGGCATCGACACGGCGGACCCCGAGCGCACCGAGACGAGCAGCGGGTTCTTCACGTCGCCCAAACCCTTCTTGGTGACGCGCTCCAGGTGCTTGAGGTGGCGATCGACTTCGGCGCGCAGGACGGCGGGGAAGGTGCCCTGCTCGAGGTAGGTGATGCACAGCTTGGCGGAGATCGTGAACCCGGGCGGAACGGGGAGGCCCAGATTGGCCATCTCGGCGAGTCCGGCGCCCTTGCCGCCGAGGATGTCGCGCATCGCTGCCGAGCCATCCGCGCGGCCATTGCCGAAGAAGTACACGTACCGTTCGACGGACATGTGGTAAAACTGGAGGCGTTGCTCCTACACGGCCATGGTCACCTGGATAGGGGCGGAATGGCGGGCTCGCTGCGTGCCGTCGGGGATCGCGGTCGGATATTCCCCGGAGAAACAGGCGTGGCAGAACTCGCCGTGATCGCCGCCCGCGGCGCGCAGCATGCCCTCGAGCGAGAGATAGCCCAGCGTATCCACGCCCAGGTGCTTACGAATCTGCTCCAGCGAATGACTGGAGGCGATCAGCTCCGACTTGGTCGGCGTATCGATGCCGTAGTAGCACGGCCCGGTGATCGGGGCTGAGGCGACGCGGAAATGGACCTCTTTGGCGCCGGCCTGGCGGATCATCTGCACGAGCTCCCGGCTCGTCGTCCCGCGGACCAGAGAGTCGTCGACCACGACGACCTTCTTCCCCTGAAGCACCTCTCGAACCGGATTGAACTTGATTTTGACCTTGGCGTTGCGCGCGGCCTGCGTGGGATTGATGAACGTGCGTCCCACGTAGTGGTTGCGGATCAGCGCGTGCTCGAGCTTCAGGCCCGATTGCTCGGCAAAGCCCAGCGCCATCGCGTTGGACGAGTCGGGAACGGAGAAGACGCAGGCGGCGCCCGCCGCGGGATGCTCGCGCGCCAGCTCGCGGCCGAGGGCGCGGCGCACGCGGTCGACCGAGCGCCCAAAGATCGTGCTGTCGGGGCGCGAGAAGTACACCAGCTCGAAGATGCAGCGCTTGTGCGGCTGCGCCGGGAGCGACGGCAGCTTGTCGACCTCGGGCGGTGACCCTTGAATCCGCAGGAATTCGCCGGGCTCGAGCTCACGCACCGGCGTGGCGCCGATGAGATCGAGTGCGCAGGTCTCCGACGCCACGACGTAGCCTCCCCCTTCACCAAACTTGCCGAGCCAGAGGGGGCGGAAGCCGCGCGGATCGACGATGGCATAGAGCGTCCGGCCGATCGTGACGACCAGCGAATACGCGCCCTCGACTCGCTCCAGCGCATCGAGCAGCTGATCTTCGGGCTCGCGCGCCTCGGAACGGGCGATCAGGTGGATCAGCACTTCGCTGTCCGACGAGGTCTGGAAGATCGAGCCCTTGGCGACCAGATCGGCGCGCAGCGAGTCCGCGTTGGTGAGGTTGCCGTTGTGGGCGAGGGCAAGCGGCCCCTCGTGGTACCCGGCGAGAATCGGCTGCGCGTTGGCGAGGACCGACGATCCGGCCGTCGAGTAGCGTGTGTGTCCGATCGCCACGTCGCCGGGGAGATCCGCGAGCACCCGCTCGCTGAAGACGTCCGAGACGAGGCCCATGCCGCGATGTGCGCGAGCCACGCCCGCTCCATCCACCGCGACGACACCAGCCGACTCCTGGCCGCGGTGCTGCAGGCTGTAGAGCCCGAGATAGGTGACGCGCGATGCATCTGAAACGCCCGCTACGCCGATGATGCCGCACATCCTGAGATCAGTCTCCCATGCGTCGAGGAATGGCGCTGAAATATACGTCTCGGAGCCGCCTAACATGCTCCTCCATCTCGCCGTCTCGCAGGGTGATGCGGACGGTGCCGTCGCGCGCTCCCACCGTGCCGCAGCGCAGCACTGGGACGCCCAGCTCGCCGGCCAATGCCTGGACGGCGCCGGCGCGCTCTGGGGAGCAGGTAATTACAGCGCGGCCGTGGGATTCGCTGAAGAGAACCTCGTGGGACGTGAGGCCTGCGGCGTACGGCGTGAGATCCACATCCAGACCGAAGCCCGATTCCGCATAGGGGCCGCCCATGGCGACCTCGGCGAGCGCAACACCCAGCCCGCCGTGCGAACAGTCGTGCGCGGAGCGGAACAGGCCGCCCCCCCGCTCGGCGCCGGTGACGAGCAGCTCGATCAGACGCTGTTCGGCGTTCAGGTCGACGCGGGGCGGCTGGCCACCCGTGAAATCGTGACAGACCTCCCAGTAGGCTGAGCCGCCCAGCTCGGCGCGCGTCTCGCCCAGGACGAACACGATGTCGCCGGTCGCACGAGCGTGGCTCGGCACGGCGCGGTCCGCACGGGTGAGCAAGCCGATCATCCCGACGACCGGGGTCGGATCGACGGCGCCGGTCGGGCTCTCGTTGTAGAACGAGACATTGCCGCCAGTCACCGGCGTGCCGAGCGCTCGGCAGGCGTCGGCGATGCCGCGGCACGCCTCGCGGAATTGATAGAAAACGGCGGGTCGCTCGGGATTGCCGAAATTGAGACAATCGGTGATGCCGAGTGGCCGGGCTCCCGTGCACGCGACGTTGCGCGCGGCTTCCGCGACGGTCGCCTTGCCGCCCTCGTACGGATCGAGGCGCACGTAGCGGCTGTTGCAGTCGGTCTTGACCGCGATGCCGAAGTCCTCGTGCCGCACGCGGATCACGCCGGCATCGCCACCGGGCGGGATCACGGTGCTCGCCTGGACCGTCGAGTCGTATTGCTCGAAGACCCAACGCTTGCTCGCTACTGACGGTGAATCCAACAAGCGCAGCAGCACTTCTGACGGCGTGGGATGTGGGGAGTGGGGAGTGGGACCCGACGCTCGCAATTCAGCGATTCGCGGATCTTCCTTGGCTTCCGGATGATAGACTGGGCAGCCGTCAACTAGTTCCTGACCGGGAATCTCGACGACGACCTTGCCCTGCCAGGTGCAGCGATACATGCCGTCGTCCGTGACCTTCCCGATCGGAGTCGCGTTGAGCTCCCACTTCGCTGCGATCGCTTGGATCTCTTTGAGGCGGTCCCGCTTCGCCACGACGAGCATCCGCTCCTGCGATTCGGAGAGCAGAATCTCGTACGGCGTCATTCCCGGTTCGCGCGTCGGCACTTTGGCGAGGTCGATCTCGACGCCGACGCCACCGCGGGCTGCCATCTCTGCCGAGGAAGAGGTCAAACCCGCGGCACCCATGTCCTGAATGGCGACGATATGCCCCGAGGCGATCAGCTCGAGGCTCGCTTCGAGCAGCAGCTTCTCGGTGAACGGATCCCCGACCTGGACCTGGGGACGGCGCTGCTCGCTTTCCTTCGTGAGCTCTTCCGATGCGAACGATGCGCCGTGGATGCCGTCGCGGCCCGTGCTCGCGCCGACCGCGAGGAGGATGTTGCCGACACCGTGGGCGGCGGCCTTGATCAGCTCCTGCTCCTTCAATACGCCGACGCACATGGCGTTGACGAGCGGGTTGCCAGAATACCCGGGCGCGAAATCGACCTCGCCGCCAATTGTGGGCACGCCGACGCAGTTGCCATAGTCGCCGATGCCGCGGACCACGCCCGCAAAGAGATAGCGGTTGCGCGCTTCATCCAGCGGGCCGAAGCGAAGGCTATTGAGCAGGGCGACGGGGCGCGCTCCCATCGTGAACACGTCGCGCAGAATCCCGCCGGCTCCCGTGGCGGCCCCCTGATAGGGCTCGACGGCGGACGGGTGGTTATGCGATTCGATCTTGAACGCGACCGCCCAGCCATTGGGGAGCCGCAACACGCCGGCGTTCTCGCCGGGTCCCTGGACGACCTGTGGTCCCGCCGTGGGAAATGTCTTCAGGATCGGTCGCGAGTGCTTGTAGGAGCAGTGCTCGCTCCACAGGGCGGAGAAGATGCCCAGCTCGGGGAACGTGGGCGTCCGGCCGAGCATGGCTTCGATGCGTGCGTACTCTTCGGGTGTGAGGTTGTGCTCCTGCACCAACTCGGGGGTGATCTTCGGATCTGTCACTTCCGGGTCACACCCTTCGCGACGGCGCGGAACACGCGCGCCAGGACATTGGGTGCCGAGGTCTTCATCAGCGCCTCCGCCTCGCCGGCATCGAACCACACGCCGTGGCAATGCGTGCACTGGTCGATCTGGATGCCATCCCAGTCGTGCGTGATGAGGTCATACCCGCACTTGGGGCACTTCATGTAGTGCTTCTTGCGCTCGCTCTCGGCGGCGGCCTGCTGCGCCGCGGCGCGCTGTTGCCGCAGCAGCTCCGCGTCGCGGCGTGCGAAGTACTCGTCTTCGTTCTTACTCGGTTTATCGTGCGTCATGGACTGGGGGGCGGGGGCGCAGGTGGAGGTGCCATCTGGAGCGTGTCGCCACCGCGAGTCGGCACAGGCACGCGGCCCGGGGGTGACGAGGATTCCCCTGAGTAGCGGTGCCCGTCCCAGCGCACGATCGCATCCACGACCCGGCCGTCTTTCAGCGTGATGACGTCCATCGTGCCACAGGTGTACTCGCAGCCGTTCCGGAAAAAGAGATACGTGTACTCGCCGACGCGCCGGACCGCGGCCGGCGCTGCCCACAGCTCGTAGATCTCACGCTCGCTCATGCCCGGGTTGACCGTGCCGGTGTCGTCGGAGACGTAGGGCACGTCGCGCGTGAGCGCCTGACCCTGTGGTGCCGCAGGCGGGCGCGGACGCCGCTCCTGTTCCTGCTGCTGCTGGGCGGCAATACGCGCCGCCGCGGTGTCCGGTGCGGGCCGCACGGGCGGCGGTACGGGCTGCGTCGCCGTGGGCCGGCCCCGCAGCTTGTCCCACGCCAGCTTCAGTTTGGCTTTCGCGGCGTCAACCTGGTCACACCCTGAGGTGGCGACCATCAACAGCGCGCATATCGCCAGCGTGCTGCGTCGCATTGCGAGCCTCCAGAGAGAGGAAGACGCGGGCGCCATCCTGACCGCCCAGAACCGGAGCATTGCGGCGCTCCGGGTGCGGCATAATCCCGACGACGTTGCGGCCGGCATTGCAGACACCGGCGATATCGTGCATCGACCCGTTCGGATTCTCGGTGACGTAGCGCAGGACGACCTGCGCATTGGCTTCGAGCTCGGCGGCCGTCTCGGGATCGGCGACGTACCGCCCGTCGCCATGCGCGATCGGCAGCGTCAACTCTTCGCCGCGCTCGTAGCCCCCCGTGAACGGCGTGTCGGTCGCCTCCACGCGCACGCGCACCGGACGTGACAGGAACTTGAGATGCTCGTTGCGCATCAGTGCCCCCGGCAACAGCCCCGCCTCGCAGAGAATCTGGAAGCCGTTGCAGATGCCGAGCACGGCCCCGCCGGCGCGTGCATGCGCCGTTACGGCCCTGAGCACCGGCGAGAACCGGGCAATCGCGCCCGAACGCAGGTAGTCGCCGTAACTGAATCCGCCGGGCAGGATCACCGCATCGGCCTGTTGCAAGTCGGTGTCGCGGTGCCAGACGAAGTACGCGTCCGACCCCGCCGCCCCTGCGGCATCAAGCGTATCGGCATCGCAGTTCGAGCCCGGGAAGACGACTACTGCGACACGCTGCATTCGTAGTCCTCGGTTACCGGGTTGGCGAGCAGACGGTCGCACATGGTGCGCGCTTTTGCCGCCGCCTCTTCACGCGTGGCTGCCTGGACCTGCAAGACCAGATGCTTGCCGGCCCGTACACTGGCGACCTCACCGAAGCCGAGCGCCTGGAGCGCGTGCTGCACCGCCTGACCCTGCGGATCGAGCAGCGCGGCGCGCGGCATCACCCGAATCTCGACCGTGTACGCGCTCATGCCGCTCCCGGCCGCCGGGGGCCGCTGTAGTTCTGATCGGTGTCGTCGATAACGATGGGCCCCGCAATCTCCGCCTCCTCGTCCTCCGCGGGCGCCCTGAAGAAGCCGAGCAGGATGGCGCGCCCCACGCCGTAGAACATGTAGACGATGCCCAATGGGAACAGGAACACGTCGTGCTTCCAGATACCGAATACCAGGATAACAACAATCAGCGCGAGTCCCAATAGTCCGTGCAGCGTGCGGAACCCGGCGCGTGGCAGTGTCGGGTAATGAACGTTGCTCACCATCAGGATCGTAAGGCCGATCATCAGGAAGGTGAGCACCAGGTGCCAGGGCAGGGCGTGCAGCGACGCGTAGAGCGAGGTCTGCGTGAACGGATAGTACGTTGCGAGCGTCATGCCGGCGGCCGGCGAAGGCAAGCCGATGAAGTACGCTTTGGCGCGTCCCGCCTGCGTCACGTTGAACCGTGCCAACCGGATCGCCGCCGCCATCACATAGAAGTAGCAGAAGATCCAGGCTGCCGGCCCACCGTTGGCGAACTCGACCTGATACATAAGGAAAGCAGGAGCGACACCGAAGCTCACGATATCCACGAGACTGTCGAGCTCGGCGCCGAACCGCGTCCCGGTCCCGGAGATGCGGGCGACGCGGCCGTCCAGGGTATCGAGAATCCCGGCGAAGACGATGAACCAGCCGGCGCGGTAGAACTCGCCGCGCGTCGCCAGCACCATCGACCAGATGCCGAAGAACAGGTTGAACAGCGTAAACAGGCTCGGCACCACGATCACGACCCGGCGCAGCGGCAGTGGCGGTGGTCTCACGCGTACTCCGCCAGGACGGTGCCGCCAACCAGCACACGATCACCGGTGGTGACCTTGATGACGGGTCGCGCCGACAGCGGCAGGAAGACATCAGTGCGGGAACCGAAGCGGATCAGCCCGATGCGAGCGGCCTGCGCCACGCGGTCACCGGGCTTCGGATCGGTGACGATGCGGCGCGCAATCAGTCCGGCGATCTGGCGCACGAGTACTCGCCCCCGCGGGCCGCGCATGCCGATCGACGACTGCTCGTTCTCGAGGCTCGCCTTTTCGTGCCCCGCGTGCAGAAACGTGCCTTTGTTGTAGTGGACCAGCTCGACGGTCGCGTCCACCGGGGAGCGGTTCACGTGCACGTCGAACACGGACAGAAAGATCGAGATCCGCACCGATCGTTCCTTCACATACATCGGCTCGTCCGTCTCGATCACCTGCACGACATGGCCTTCCCCGGCCGCGAGGACATAACGCTCCCCACGCGGGCCCGGGCGAATCGGATCGCGAAAAAAGGCGACGACCCAGATCGCGACGATGCCCAGCACGACGGCGAGCGGCCACCACAGCAGTGCCGCTCCGACCACCAGCGCCCAGGCAACCGCGATGAACGGCCATCCCTCACGCGCAATCCTCACTCCAGCTCTTTCCCCGTAATCCGGCAATAGGCATCCCGGTAGCGGTCGCTGGTCGCCTTGACGACGTCGGCCGGCAGCGGCGGCGGCGGAGCCTCGCCGTTCCATTTGCCCTGCTTCTTCAGGTCGGCCAGGTAGTCGCGTAGCGGCTGTTTGTCGAAGCTCGGCTGGGTGCGCCCTGCCTGATAGCGGTCAGCCGGCCAGAAGCGCGACGAGTCGGGTGTCAGAATCTCGTCGATGACGAGCAGCTCGCCGTCGGCGGTCGTGCCGAACTCGAATTTCGTGTCCGCAATGATGATCCCGCGCTCGGCGGCATAGGCGCGGCCCGCTTCGTACAGACCCAGGCTCGCCGCGCGCAGTCGCTCCGCGGGCGTGCGGCCGAGCGCGCGCGCCACGTGGTCGAACGTGACGTTCTCGTCGTGGCCCTGCTCGGCCTTCGTCGCCGGCGAGAAAATCGGCGGATCGAGACGCGCGCTTTCGGTCAGTCCTCGCGGCAGCGCTTCACCCGCGAGCGTGCCCGACTGCTTGTACTCGGCCCACGCCGAGCCGGAGATGTAGCCCCGCACCACGCACTCGAACGGGACAGGCGTCGCGCGGCGGCTGAGCATGGCGCGACCGGCCAACTCGTCGCGCTGAGCGCTGAGCGCGGGGACGCGGGCCACGATCGCTGCGACATCCGCGGTGAGGCAGTGGTGCGGCATGACGGACGCGAGCCGGCGGAACCAGAACGCGCTCATCTGGGTCAGGACCGCGCCCTTGTGCGGCACGGCCTCGCGCATGACGACGTCGAACGCGCTGACGCGATCGCTCGCCACCAGCAGCAGCGTCGTCTCGTCGACCTCGTACACCTCGCGCACCTTGCCGCGGCGCAGCAGGGGCAGCGGGAGCTGGCTTTGAACCAGTACGCCTCCGGTCATACCTCAACCTCCGCTGCGGCCGCCGCCGGGGCAGCCGCCTGAATGGAGCGCATCAGCTCGGGAATCACGCGATCGAGGAAGTCGTCGACTTGCTGCGGGGCCCGGCCGACGTACGCCGCGGGATCGAGCTCGTCCGCGGTCGCGCGCACGCCGAGTCGCTTGAACTCCGGCGTCTTGGCGAGACGCTCCAGCAGGTCGTCGGAGCGTCCCTCGTTCAGGCTCTGGCCGCGGATGACCTCATGGAGCTGCTGGCGGTCTCCGCCGGCTTTCACGCCCCGCATCAACAGCCGCTCGGTGGCGAGAAACGGCATGGCGCGGGCGACCTGCTGCGCGATCGTCTCCTCACGCACTTCGAGGCCGGCGGCGACGTTGGTGGCGAGCACGAGAATCGCGTCGGTCGCGAGAAACGCTTCGGGAATGACCAGCCGGCGATTGGCGCTGTCATCGAGGGTGCGCTCGAGCCACTGGGCCGCGGCGGTGTGCCACGCGTTGCCCTCGAGCTCGATCACGAAGCGCGCCAGGCTCGTCATGCGCTCGGCGCGCATCGGATTGCGCTTGTAGGGCATCGCCGAAGAGCCGACCTGCTCGCTCTCGAACGGCTCGAGCAGCTCACCGTCGTGCTGCAGCAGGCGGAGATCCGTGGCGAACTTCGCAGCCGACTGTGCGATGCCGGACAACACGGCGAGGATCTGTCCGTCCAGCTTGCGCGTGTAGGTCTGTCCGGTGATCGGAAGTACCTGCTCGAATCTCATAACCCGGGAAACGCGCTGGTCCAGCTCGGCGACCTTCGTGTGATCGCCGTCGAACAACTCCAGAAAACTCGCCTGCGTGCCCGTCGTGCCTTTTACGCCGCGAAACCGCAGCGTGGTAATGCGGTTGAGCAGCTCCTCGGCGTCGAGCGCGAAATCCTGCATCCACAGCGTCATGCGCTTGCCGACCGTCGTGAGCTGCGCCGGCTGGAAGTGCGTGTACGCGAGGCAGGGGAGGGCACGGTGGCGCCGGGCCAGCTTGCCCATCGCTACGAGGACCGCGCCGATGCGGCCCAACAGCAGCCGCATCGCCTCGCGCATGAGCACGAGATCGGCGTTGTCGGTGACGAACGCGCTGGTGGCGCCAAGATGAATGAAGGGACGGGCGGCCGGCGCCTGATCGCCGAGGTGGTGGATGTGCGCCATCACGTCGTGGCGCAGCCGGCGCTCGTACTCCGCGGCTTTCTCGAGGTCGGCGTCGTCGAGATGGGCCCGGAGCTGCGCCACCGCCGCGTCGGGAATGGCGAGGCCGAGCTCCTTCTCCCCTTCCATCAGTGCGAGCCACAGCCGGCGCCACAGGCCGATGCGGCGACGCTCGCCCCAGAGCGCCTGCATCGCGGGAGAGGCGTAGCGCGCCGAGAGGGGAGAAACCCAGCTCAAACCGCGGCCTTCGCTCGCGCGACCAGCTTGCTCCAGTCGGCGAGGAACTGATCGAGGCCGCGGTCGGTGAGCGGATGCAGCAGCAGCTTCTTGAGGACGTCCGGCGGCAGCGTGGCAACGTCGGCGCCGATCATCGCCGCGTCAATCACATGGCGCGGGTGGCGCATCGACGCGGCGAGGATCTCCGTCTCGATGTTGTAATTGTCGAAGATGACCCGCGCTTCGCGGATCACCTCCATCCCTTCCTGCCCGACGTCATCCAGCCGTCCGATGAACGGACTCACGTACGACGCACCCGCCTTGGCGGCGATGAGGCACTGGATGCTCGAGAAGCACAGCGTGACGTTGGTCCGGATTCCCTCCGCGGCCAGCCGCCGCACCGCCACCATCCCGGACTCGAGCATCGGGATTTTCACGACGATGTTTTCGGCGATCTTCGCCAGCTCTTTACCTTCCTTGACCATCGCGTCGGCGTCTACCGCGACCACCTCCGCAGACACCGGCCCTTCGACGAGCGAGCAGATCTCTTTCAGGACGTCACGGGGATCGAGGTCGCCCGCCTGCTTGGAGAGCAGCGAGGGATTCGTGGTAATGCCGTCGATCAGGCCGGCCTGTGCGGCCCAGCTGATGTCTTTGAGACTCGCGGTGTCGAGGAAAAACTTCATGACGGTGACGCCTCGGCGTAGAAGTCCGGTGGATACCGCACCGCCTCCAAATACAAACCGTGAGGCGGCGCGGGCGGGCTAGCCGCCAGATTATCGGTCGCTGCGAGCAGGCGGGGGAAATCTTCCGGCGGGCGCCGGCCGAGGGCGATGTCGACCATGGTGCCCACGATGAAACGCACCATGCGATGCAAGAACCGATCGGCCTCGACCGTGAACACCATACCCGCTCCGTCCGCTCGCGGCGCCCAGCTGGCCAGCGCCACGCGGCATCGGTAATGGGTTGTGCTCGCGCCGGCCGCAGCCAGGCCGCGAAAATCGTGCTCTCCTACGAGCGCCGCCGCAGCGGTCGTCAGGGCGCTGCCATCGAGAGCTTCACCAACGGCCCATTCATAGGGCCGGCGGAACGGTGACGCCGCGGGTTCGTCCGTCCCGACCAAATATCGGTAACGCCGTGCCGTGGCGCTGCGCCGTGCATCAAAGCCGGGCCGCATCAGATGCACCTGCTGAACCCAAATCTCCCGCGGCAGCAGGGCGTTGAGCGCGCGCCGCAAATCCGCCGGTTGGGCCGCCCAACGTTCGACGCCCAGAAAGCTCACTGCCTGACCGAGCGCGTGGACGCCGGTATCCGTCCGGCCGGCACCCGTCGCCACCGTCTTGCGACCCATCAACCGCTCCAGCACCGCTTCGAACTCGGCCTGGACCGTGCGGTCGACCGGCTGCCGCTGCCACCCTGCGAAGCCACCCCCGTCGTATTGGATCACCGCGAGGAAGGGGCGGCTTGTCACGTCGGGAAAGATGCAACTCGTTGTCACTATTTGACAAGGGTGATAGCCTTAATCCCTCATGGATGCCTCGCCGCTGCGCCGCGCGCTCATCGCACTCGCCAACCGCCAGTCGCTGTCCGAGGAGCAAACCGCCGAGGTGTTCGGGATCGTCATGACCGGCGAGGCGACGCCGGCACAGATCGGCGGGTTGCTCATGGGGCTTCGTGCCAAGGGCGAGACGGCGGACGAGCTCGCCGGCGCCGCGCGCGCACTGCGCGGTACGATGATCCGCGTCCGCGCGACGCAGGCGCACCTGGTGGACACGTGCGGCACCGGCGGCGGCACAGTTCCCACGTTCAACATTTCAACCGTTGCCGCGTTCGTGGCCGCCGGTGCGGGAGCGGTTGTCCCCAAGCACGGCAACCGTTCGTATACGTCGCGCTGCGGCTCTGCCGATGTACTCGAAGCACTCGGCGTTCGCATCGTGCTCGACGCTGCGAGCGCGGGTCGCGTATTGAATGAAGCCCGCGTGGTCTTCCTGTTTGCGCCGAATTTTCATCCCGCCATGAAGCACGTGGGGCCTGTGCGCCGGGAGCTGGGAACGCCGACCCTGATGAATCTCGTCGGCCCGCTCGCCAATCCCGCCGGCGTCAATCGGCAGGTCATTGGCGTTGCCGAAGCCGATCGCGCCGCCATCGTCGCCGAAGCCCTCGTGCGACTGGGGGCCGAGCACGCGCTCGTGGTGAATGGTCGTGTCGGGATGGATGAGATTTCCCCCAACGGCATAACCGACGTCTGGGAAGTGAAAGACGGGTCGGTGCGGAAGTGGGAGATCGACCCGGAACGGTTCCGTCTCGGCATCGAGGACGTGGGCGAGCTGCAGGGCGGGGAACCGGCCGCGAACGCCGAGCGATTGGAGCGAATCCTGGGGAGTGGAAACGGTTCGGCGGATCCAGCGGGACTGGCAGCGGTGCTGCTGAACGCCGGAGCGGCGATCTATGTCGCGGGAATCGCGAGCTCGCTGGCCGAGGGCATCGGCCGGGCTCGCGAAGTGGTCGCCTCCGGAGCGGCGCGCGCCGCGCTCGATCGGCTCCGGAAAGCGACCGCTAGTATTTCCTGATGACGCCGACCACGACGCCCTGGACGATTACATCGCGCTCGTTGATGCGCAGCGGCTGCATCGAGTCATTGGCCGGCTGCAGTCTGATCCAGCCACCTGGCTCGCGATAGTAACGTTTGACCGTGGCGCCCTCGCCGTGGACCAGCGCGATGACCGTCTGTCCGGTTTCGGCCTGGTTTCGCTCCTGAACGACGACGTAATCGCCGTCCTTGATATGCTCGTCGATCATGGAGTCGCCGCGCACCTTCAGCACGTAGCTGCGGCCGCGGCGCGGCAGGAGCTCGTCGGGGACGGCAATCGTCTCGTCGCCGGTGACGGCCTCGATCGGATGGCCGGCGGCAACGAGTCCCAGGAGCGGCAGCTCGGTCGCCCCGGTCTGCCCTTTGGGCGGGACGACCTCGATGGCCCGGCTCTCGTTGTGGGTGCGCCGGATGTAGCCTTTGCGCTCGAGATTGGTGAGGTGCTCGTGCACCGTCGCCAGGGATTGGAATCCGAATTGCTTGGCGATTTCCTCGAAGCTGGGGGCGTACCCCTTCTCTTCGATGTGCTTGGCGACGTAATCGAGGATCTCGCGCTGGCGTCGCGTGACTGGCATGGTTGGCTCCCGAAGATATACCGAAACATAATCTACCCGAAGAACGCCCGAATGCAAGGATGACTCTCGACTCGATTGTGGCGGTGACCCGGACTCGCATCGCGGCTCTTCACCAGAGGGCTGCCGAGGTGCGGCGTCAGGCGGAGAATGCTGCGCCGCCGCTCGCTTTTCTCGGGGTATCCCGCACGGTCGGGATCATCGCCGAAATCAAGCGACGCTCCCCGTCCCAGGGGTCGATTCGCGCCGATTTGGACGCGGTGGCGCACGCGCAGGCGTACGCTCGGGGCGGCGCCGCCGCCATTTCGGTGCTGACCGATGAGGTCCATTTCGGGGGCTCGCTCGAGGACCTGGCGCGCGTGGCCCGTGCGGTGCGAATCCCGATATTGCGCAAGGACTTCATCATCGATGAGCTCCAGCTGCTCGAAGCCTTGGCCGCCGGAGCCAGCGCCGTATTGTTGATTGCCCGGATCCTGACAGCGGCGCAGTTGACGGCGCTGCGCCGGGCCGCGGGCGCGTTGCAGCTGGGGACGCTGGTCGAAGTGCACGATGAGCGCGAGCTGGAGCGGGCGCTCGCCGCCGATCCGACGGCGATCGGCGTCAACGCCCGCGATCTCGACACGTTCAAACTCGATCAGGCCGGCGCGGAACGGGTCATCGCACGTGTTGCCGGAAATGTGATCACCGTCGCCGAAAGCGGTCTCGAAAACCGCAAGGATGTCGAACGGGTGGCGAAAGCGGGAGCGGACTTCGCATTGGTAGGCACGAGCGTGGCGCGACACGCAGATCCCGAGAAGGCGGTTCGCGCATTAGTGGGGGTTGAAAGACAAAAACGGAAATCATGACCGCAACCGATATCGGTCGGTTCGGCCCCTACGGCGGCCGTTACGTCCCCGAGACGCTCATGCATGCGCTCGAGGAGCTGGCCGCCGTGTACGAAGCAGCGCGCGGCGACCAGCGATTTTGGTCGGAGCTGAACGAGCTCCTGAAAAACTATGTCGGCCGCCCAACCCCGATCACCACGGTGCCCAGGCTCTCGGCACAGGTCGGCGCGACGGTGCTGCTGAAACGCGAAGACCTGAACCACACCGGAGCGCACAAGATCAACAACACGCTGGGCCAGGTATTGCTGGCGCAGCGCATGAAAAAACGGCGCATCATCGCCGAGACGGGCGCGGGGCAGCACGGCGTCGCAACCGCGACCGTGTGCGCCCGCTTCGGCCTCGACTGTGTCGTCTACATGGGCGAAGAGGACATGCGGCGCCAGCGGTTGAACGTCTACCGCATGGAATTGATGGGCGCGAAGGTGGTGCCGGTGACGTCGGGCACGCGCACCCTGAAGGACGCAACGAATGAAGCGCTGCGCGATTGGGTCAGCAACGTCACGACCACGCACTACATCATCGGCTCCGTGGTCGGTCCCGACCCATTCCCCCGTCTGGTCCGCGATTTCCAGTCGGTGATTGGACGCGAAGCGCGAGCGCAGCTGCTGGAGCAACACGGCCGGCTACCCAGCACCGTCGTGGCCTGCGTGGGCGGCGGCTCGAATGCGATCGGCATCTTCACCGCCTTCCTGGAGGACAAGAACGTCAAGCTCGTCGGTGTCGAAGCGGCCGGTGAAGGGGTGGCGAGCCAGCGGCATGCGGCCACCCTGAGCGCGGGCAGGCCGGGCGTGTTCCATGGCAGCCTGAGCTACCTCCTGCAGGACGCCGATGGGCAAGTGCAACCGGCACACAGTGTTTCAGCGGGGCTCGACTACCCCGGGGTCGGCCCGGAGCACGCTTACCTGAAGGACAGGGGTCGCGTATTGTATGAAGCCGTGACGGACCGGGAGGCTCTCGAAGCATTCGCGGCCCTCTCGCGGTTGGAGGGTATTCTGCCGGCTCTTGAGAGCGCGCATGCCATCGCCTGGGTCATGAAAGCGCGCTGGACCTCCGATGATCTCATCCTGATCAACCTGAGCGGCCGCGGCGACAAGGACGTCGCCATGGTGGCCGAGCTTACGGGAGCAGCGCTCTGACGAATCCCGCCTCCTCCATCCCCGAGCTGGCTCTCCCGCCGTCACAGGTCGAGGAGCTGATGCAAGTCATCAGCAAGGGGATGCGGGCGACGCAGCTGTACATGCCGAATAACCCCGTCTATCAACGCGCCGTCGACAACATTCGTGCCTCGTTCCGCCAGATCTGGCAGGCCACCGACGATCTGGTTTTCGACATCGGCGAGACGGAAATGCGCTGGGAGGATCATGCCGTCTACAGCCAGGACCAGCGCAACGAGAGCATCGCGTGGACGCTCTTCAAGGACGGCGTCCGTTCGCTCTCGTTCAAGCCGGGCATCGAGGACCTGGAGATCGTGCGCTTTCTGGCGGTGCTGCAGCAGGCAAAGAATCTCCAGGCGGATGCGCCCGACGATCTCCTGACGCTGCTGTGGGCGGAAGACTTCCAGTTCGTGACCTACACGTTTCGGGAGCTCGCGAGCGAAAACGCGGTCCCCATCGAGCGCGCGGAAAAAGGGGCGCCCTCGATCGGCGGGGGCGGCGGCACGCCGGGCGGCGACGGCGGCAACACCGATCCCACCACGGTGCGCCGCCAGGTGGAGGAGGAGGCTCCGCCGAAACGCGAAGGGCTCGTCTCCATCGACGATTTCGACACGACGCTGTACTTCCTCGACGACAAGGAAATCGAGTATCTCCACAAGGAGGTCGAGCGCGAATACGGGCAAGACCTGCGCGGCAACGTGCTGGCGATGTTGTTCGATCTGCTCGAGCTGCAGACGTACGGCACCGTCCGCGCCGAGCTCATCTCCATCGTCGAGAACTTCATCCCCTATCTGCTCGGCGCCGGCGACTTCCGCTCGGTCGCGTTCATTTTGCGCGAGTGCAAGGTCATTCTCCAACGCGCGCGCGAGTTGATTCCCGAACACCGTCAGACGCTCGAGACCTTGCCGTCGCGGCTCTCGCAGGCCGATGCGCTCTCCCAGCTGCTCCAATCGCTCGACGAGGCGACCAGCCACCCGACCGAAGAAGAGCTGAGCGAGCTGTTCGGCGAGCTGGGACCCGACGCGCTGGGCACGTTGATGGGCTGGCTGCCCAAGCTCCACAACGAGCGGGTCCGCAATCTGGTGCAGAGCTCCGCCGAGCGACTGGCACAGGCGCACGCCGCCGAAGTGCTCAAGGCGCTCGCGAGCACCGATCCGGCCGTGCAGCTCGAGATGGTCCGGCTCGCCGGCCGGTTGAAGCTGCCCGGCGCCCCCGAGGGCATGGGACCACTACTGGAGCGCGGTGAGCGGGACTTGAAGCTCGCCGTCGTCGAAGCGCTGACGACGATCGGCAGCCCCAGCGCGACGCGCCTGCTGGAGAAGGCGATCGACGACAGCGAGCGCGATGTGCGGATTACGGCGGTGAAGTTCCTGGGTCAGCGCGGCCATCGCAACGCATTCCCGCGCATCGAAGCCGCCGTGATGGGCAGCAAGCTCAAGGACGCCGACCTCACCGAGAAGATGGCGTTCTTCGAGGCCTACGGCGCCCTCGCCGGGGCCGCCGGCATTCCCGCGCTCGAAAAGCTGCTCGTGGGCAAGGGTGGGCTCCTGGCACGGAAGGAAGACCCCGAGACGCGCGCCTGCGCGGCGATGGCGCTGGGCAAGATTCGCGTCCCCGCGGCGAAGGACATCCTGCAAAAGGTGTCACAGGACAAGGAGCCGCTGGTACGCAACGCCGTCAGCCGGGCGCTTCGTGACGTGGGATCGGGGGGAGGGTCGTGACGGCCCCGGGCGGTAAGCGGCCCTCGATGATGGAGACCGTCCAGACGACGGACGGGTTCCTCCGTCACGCCGGGCGCGATTTTCTCATTGTGCTGTATACCGCGTTTCGGTCGTTCAAGCTCTATCCGATCGAGAATGCGCAGGTCCAAAAGGGGTTGGACGATCTCGCCGCGACAACCAAGCAGCTGCTCGACGTCGAAAAAGAGCTGGAGATTCGCCTCCAGGGCGAATTCATCTTCGTCAACTCCACCCGGCTGCGGCTCGATCTCGACAATTACGCCTCCTTTTCGCACATCCTGAACGTGCTCCAGCAGTGCGGCATCGGCGCCGTGCGGCTCGACGAAGGCGTGGACCGCAGGCAGCTCCAGGTATTCGTGTCGCTGCTGCTGTCCTTTGCGGCGAAGGAAGCGAACCCGAACAAGCTGTTCGAGCTGTCGCAGAAGCTGACGGATGGCGGGGTTTCGCATATCAGCGTTGAGCCGCCGCTCGAGGCCGAAGAGGACGTGGAGGAGGAAGAGCGACAGAAGGAAGCGGCGAAACGCACCTACGCGCGCTCCGTGGCCGTGACGAAGGAAGTGATCAACAGCATTCGCATGGGTCGCACCGCCAACGTGAAGAAGGTGAAGCGCGCCGTGCAGGCGATCGTGGACCAGGTGCTCAACAACGAATCGTCGCTGGTCGGCCTCACGACACTGCGCGATTACGACGAGTACACGTTCACCCACTCGGTCAACGTCTGCATCTTCTCCGTGGCCCTGGGACGCAAGCTCGGACTCACCAAGCTGCAGCTCTACGACCTGGGCATGGCGGCGCTGTTCCACGACGTGGGGAAGTCACGCGTGCCGCTGGAGGTCCTCAATAAGGAAGGGGGCCTCACGGAGGAGGAATGGCGCATCATGCAGGCGCACCCCTGGCTGGGCGTGCTGACGCTGTTCGGCCTGCGCGGCTACGGCGAGATCCCCTATCGCGGCATGGTCGTCGCCTACGAGCACCACATGAAGGTGGACCTCACCGGATACCCCAAATCGATCCGGGGACGGACGTTGTCCATCTACTCGAAGGTGATCTCCGTCGCGGACGGCTTCGATGCGGCAACGAGCCGCCGGGTTTATCAGACCGTCCCGATTCAACCGGATCAGGTGCTCAAAGAGATGTGGGAGAACCCGCGTCGCGGCTACGATCCGGTCGTGGTGAAGGCGTTCATCAACCTGATCGGCATCTATCCCGTCGGCACCTGTGTCATCCTCGATACCTACGAAGTGGCGCTGGTACACAGCGCGAATCCCGACGTGGCTCACGTTCATCGTCCGGTCGTCCGCCTGGTCACGACGCCGGACGGCGCGTTGCTCAATCCCGGTACCGTCGTCGATCTCTCGGAGAAAGACGCCAACGGCAATTTCCCGCGCACCATCGTCAAGGTCACGGACCCTGTTAAGTACGGGATCAACGTCAGCGACTACTTTGTCTGACAGCGCCATCGCGCAGCGGTGGCGGGCGCTCGGCAAGTCGCGAGCGCTGATTCCGTATCTCACTGCCGGTTTCCCCAGCGCCGCTGTATCGCTCGAGGCGCTGCGGCGTGTGGCCGCGGCGGGCGCGGATTTTGTCGAGATCGGCGTGCCGTTTTCCGATCCGCTCGCCGACGGCCCGACCATTCAGCGCACTACACAAAGGGCACTGGAGCAGGGCATGACGCTGCCGCGTGTCTTGGATCTGGTGCGCGAATCAGGCGTCGCAATCCCGATCATCATCATGACGTACCTGAATCCGGTGATGGCCTATGGTGTGGAACGATTCGCGAGAGATGCGCATGCCGCCGGGGTGGCAGGGGTGTTGTTGACCGACCTTCCCGCCGGCGCCGACCCTGCAATCGAGCAAGCCGTAACGAAGAGTGAGCTGGCGTTGATTCGGTTGGTGGCACCGACAACCGATGACCGACGACTCGCATCGACGCTCCGAGATGCGACAGGGTTCGTCTACCTGATCTCGCGCCTCGGCGTCACCGGGGCACGCGACACGGTGCCGCCCGATCTCGCGGCCCACGTCCAGCGCATCCGGGCGGTGAGTCGCCTGCCGGTGGCCGTGGGGTTCGGCATCGGCACCCCGGCACAGGCGGCAGCGGCGGCGCGCGTGGCCGATGGCGTCGTGGTCGGCAGCGCGCTCATGGATGCGCTGGCGCAAGGTGGCGTGCCGGCCATGGAGCAGCTCGCCCGGGAGCTGGCCGCCGCGGTGCACGCATGAGTGTGTCTCGCTTCGTCGCGCTCTACAGCCAGGCGCTCGCCTGGGTGGGGTCGGCATTGCTGATCGCCGTGTTGATCACCGATCCGCGCTGGCTGGGACAGATCCCCGAGATCGTGGTGCTGTTCGGGTGCGGCGTTGCGCTCCGGGGCCTCTCCGTTCCGTTGAGCAAGTACTCGTATCTGACGCAGACAGCGCTGGTCGGCGTCGCCGGCAGCCTGCTCGTTGGTGTGCCCGCGACCGCGCTGGCGATCGCGGGCGCGACGGTCGTCACCGATTCGCTGTGGCAGCGCAAACCGCTGCGCGTGTCGTGGATCAATCTGGGACGCGAGACCATCACGCTCGTCGCCGCGTATGGCGTGTATGCCGCGGCGTTGCAGTGGTTGGGTTACCCGGGCTTGAGCATCGAGCTGCTGCCGGCGCTCGCCGGCTACGCGCTCGCCTACTTCGTCTTCGGGCGCGTGCTCTTCTACTTCAGCCTCATCCTCCGCGCGAAGCTGGAGCCGGCCGAGCGGCTGATGATCGTGCGCTACGAGGTCATCGCCTACGCGGCAACGCTGCTGGCCGCGACGATTTTCGTCGGCGCGGTCGTCGCCTGGTCGTTCGGCGCCTGGATTCTCGTGGGACTGGTGCTGACGTTCCTCGGCCTGCTGCTGAAACAAATGATCGAGGAAGCGATCTCGGCCGAAGAGCTCAACAAGATCCACGCGATGGAAGCGGTGATCACGGCCAACATCAGCCTCGAGGACTCGTTCGATCGCATCGAGCGGCTGGCCAACCGGCTGGTGGACTGGGGTGATTTCCGGATTTACCGCCTGCATGACGGCGTCATGTCCCTGGTGCATCGCAGCGAACGGGGGCGCGACGGACGGGGCGAGCCGTCCGAAGACACGGTGGCGCTGCGGCTGGCGGTGGCCGCCAGCGGCGAGACGGTGGTGATCGACGATGTCACGCGCGACAAGCGCGTGGCCGATGCGCCGCTCGAGATCCAGAGTCTCGTGATCGTGCCGCTCAAATTCGGCGATCAGATCATCGGGACACTGGAGCTCGAGCACCACAAGAAACACTGCTACCGCCGCCAGGACATCCTCACGATCACGACATTCGCCAGCCAGCTCGCCACCGCCGTGCATATCACCGACCTGCGGCGGCCGCTGGTCGAAACGGTGGAGCGGATGACCCGTCAGCTCGCGACGATCGCCCAGACGGCCGAAGCCTTGAAGCAGGCGGCGTCGGCCGTCGCCTTGTCGACGGGCGTGATCCGGGAGGGCGTGCGGCGCGAGGAGGGCGAGGTCTCGGGGGGCCTCGAAGCCACGGAGAGCCTGGCGCAGGTGTCGCGTCGCGTCTCGGACGACGGCGCCGGTGCGGCCCGCGCATCGACCGCGGCCAGCGACGTCGCCAGCCGCAACCGGACCCAGATTCGCGAGGCGATCGAGCGGCTCGTCGCCCTGAAGCTGTTCGTGGGCGAAAGCTCGACCAAGGTGCAGCAGCTGGGGCAGATGAGCCGGCGCATCACCGGGTTCATCGCTTCGATCCGCGAGATCGCCGACATGACCAACCTCCTGGCGCTGAACGCGGCGATCGAGGCGGCGCGCGCCGGCAAGCACGGGAAGGGCTTCGGCGTCGTCGCCGACGAAGTGCGCCACCTCGCCGAGCAGAGCGCCACGGCGGCGGCGGAAGCGGGCGATCTGGTACAGGACATTCACACGCAGGTCGGCGAAGTCGTCGAGCAGATGCGGCGCGGGCAGGTGAACGTGGGGGACGTCGAGGAGCTCTCGGCGGCCGCGCTGGAAGCGCTCGACGCGATCGTCGCGGCGACCGCCGAGGCGACGGCGCACGCGGGCCGCATCACCGCGGCATCGGGAGAGCAGAATCAGGCGTTTGCACGACTGCGCGAGCGCATCAACGCGGTCGCCAGCATCGCCGGCCAGAACCGGATCGAGGCCGATGACGTCGCGACGCGCGCGGTGCAGGCCGCCGAGGGGCTCACCCAGCTCGAGCGCGCCACCCGCGACCTGGAGCAGGTCGCCACGATGTTGCGTGACTTGACGAGAGGATTTGCCAACGTCGCTTGAGCACGCGTACGTGGCTCTCGGATCGAACATCGGCGACCGCGATGCCCATCTGTCGTACGCCCGGGCACGCCTGGGCGCGCTCCCGGGCACCCGCGTGGTGGCGGTTTCGAGCGTCGAGGAGACGGCGCCCATCGGCCCGGTTGCGCAGCCGCCGTATTTGAATCAAATGGTGCTGCTGGAAACGAGCCTCCGGCCGGCCGAGCTGCTCGCGCACTGCCGGACCATCGAAGCCGAGCGCGGCCGGGAACGGCGCGAACGCTGGGGGCCGCGCACGCTCGATCTCGACATCGTGCGCTATGGCAACGAAACCGTGCGGGAGCCGGACCTGACCATTCCACATCCCGAGCTGCCGAACCGCGACTTCTGGCGTCGCGAGATCGCCGAGCTGGAAGGCAACCATGACTAACATCACCACGCGGACGCTGATCGAGATGAAGGAAAAGGGCGAGCGCATCGTCGCGCTGACCTGTTACGACGCCCTGTTCGCGCGGCTGCTCGACGCGAGCGGCGTCGATATCCTGCTCGTGGGCGATTCGCTGAATCAGGTGCTGGCGGGGGCGCCTTCCACACTGTCGGCGACGCTGGATCAGATGATTTATCACACCAAGATGGTGCGACGCGGCACGGAGCGCGCCATGGTGGTGTGCGATATGCCGTTCCTGAGTTATCAGATCTCGCCGGAAGACGCGTTGCGCAATTGCGGTCGGGCCATGAAAGAGACGGGGTGCAACGCGGTGAAGATCGAAGGGGGACAGCCGATGGCGGCGACGGTCCGCCGCCTGGTCGACATCGGCATCCCGGTGATGGGGCACCTCGGGCTGACGCCGCAGTCGGTGCACGCACTCGGCGGCTACCGCGTGCAGGGCCGCGATGATGCGGAGGCCGGGCGTCTCAAGGCTGACGCGACGGCGCTACAAGACGCGGGCGCCTTCGCCATGGTGCTGGAGCTCGTCCCCGCGCCGCTGGCTTCGCAGATCACCAAGGCGCTGACGATCCCCACGATCGGCATCGGCGCCGGTCCGGCGTGCGACGGGCAGGTGCTCGTCCTCCACGACATGCTCGGCCTCAACGACCAGTTCTCCGCCAAGTTCATCAAGAAGTACGCGGCGCTGGCGGAGGACGTGCGGGAGGCGGCGCGCGTGTTCGCGGCCGAGGTGCGTGAGGGCCGCTATCCGGGGCCGGAGCACTCGTTCGGCAAGTAATATTAGATTTGGAACACACCTTTTGAGGGGGATCGACGCAATGGGGAAGTCGGACGACGAAAAGCTCGCGAAGCTGATCAAGAAGAACATGGCAAAGGCGGCCAAGGCCAAGCCCAAGGCGCGCAAGCGCTACGACCCGACGCTACCGCCGGACAGCACCGACGATGACATCGAGCGTCGGGACTTCTTTTCGGAGATGAAGAAGCGCGAGTTCTAGTTGCGCGAGCTATCCAACCTTTCCGAGATGCGCGCGTGGTCTCGTTCCGAGCGCTCTCGCCGTCATACCATCGGCTTCGTTCCCACCATGGGCTACCTGCACGAGGGCCATCTGCGCCTCGTGGACCGCGCCCGCGAGCTCGCCGAGCGCGTGGTCGTGAGCATCTTCGTCAATCCGCTGCAGTTCGGCCCGCACGAGGACCTCGCCCGCTATCCGCGTGACCTGCCGCGCGACCGCCAACTCGCGGAAGCCCGCGGCGTGGACTGCCTGCTCGTGCCGGAGACGGCCGCGATGTACAGCGCCGATCCGCTGGTGCGCGTCGTGCCCGGGCCTGTGGCGGACACGTTGGAGGGCACTGCGCGGCCCGGCCACTTCAGCGGCGTGCTCACCGTCGTCGCCAAGCTGTTTCACATCGTGGAGCCGGACGTCGCCGTCTTCGGCCGCAAAGATTTTCAGCAGGCGATGCTGGTGAAGCGGCTTGTGCAGGACCTCGACTTCGCGGTCGCGATCGACGTTGCGCCGACGGTGCGTGAGCTGGACGGGCTGGCGCTCTCCTCGCGCAACAGCTACCTGAACCCCGACGAGCGCCGCTCGGCGCTGGCCCTGTCGCGGGCACTGCGCACCCTGGAGCAGAAGTGGCGCGGTGGAGAAGCCGATCCGGTCAAGCTGCAGCGCGCCGGTCTCGAGGCGATGCATGCGCCGGGCGTGATCCCCGAATACTGCGCGCTGGTGGACGAGGACGTGCAGCCGGTGAGCCGCGTGACGGCTCGCACGGTGGCCGCCGTCGCCGCCCGCATCGGGAAGACGCGGCTGCTGGACAACGTCGTCCTTGGGGAAGGGATCGGCGCGGACCCACGGGTCACCCCGTGAGCTTGCCGGCCTGGGCGCAGGTGTCGGCGGAACGGCGAGCGCATATCGAACGTGTGGTGGCATTGCTCGAGAGCTGGGCGGATGCGATGCATGTCCCGGCCGAGGAGCGTGCCCGATGGGTCCGCGCCGGTTGGCTGCATGACGCCGTGCGCGACGCACCACTTCCCGACCCGACGGCCCACGGGCCGGCGGCGGCGGATCGCGCGGCCGCCGACGGAGAGCGTGATCGCGGCGTGCTCGACGCGGTCCGGTACCACACGATCGGCTCCCCGGACTGGGATGACGTAGGGCGCATGTTGTACCTCGCCGATTTCCTGGAACCAGGTCGCGACCAGAAGGTGGCTCCGGATCGCGCCGAGCTCGCGCGGCGAGTGCTGCGTGACCGGGATGGGGTCCTGCGTGAAGTGACACGGAGGCGGATCGAATGGGTACTGCGGTCGGGCTGGCCGCTCCCCGCATCGACGGTGGCGTTCTGGAATGCGTTGGTGAAAAAGCCATGAAGGTGCTGATGGTGGGCCTTGCCCTCGCGGTCGCGGGATGTGGTGGCGATGGAGCGCCCGCTCACCCGATCCCCGGGGACCGCGGTACCGCGATCACCGCCGAGGTACTGAACGCGAACGGTCGCGCGGGAGATGCGCGCGTGGGAACGCGTCTGCTCCGCGACGCAGGGATCGACGTCGTCTATTTCGGCAACGCGTCGGAAAGCGCGCTCGACTCGACCCGGATCATCGTGAGGCGTGGTGCCAGCAAGGTGGGCGAGCGCGTGCGGGCGGTGCTGGGGCAGGGACGCGTCGTCGTCGAGCTCGACAGCTCCAAGCTACTCGATGTGAGCGTGCTGCTCGGCGCCGACTTTGTCGCGCCCGCGAGCGCGCGCTTCAACCTCCACCCGTAGCTGGCCGCATGCCGCGCTGATGTCGAGGCCGCGGCTGCGGCGTAGCACCGCCTCCACGCCATGCTGTTTCAAGCGGCGCGCGAACGCGAGCATCTGCGCCCGCGAGCTGGGCGTGAGATCCGGCGCCCCACCAGGATGCAGCGGCAGCAGGTTGACCAATGCCTCGAGCGGCTGCGCCAACCTGGCCAGCTGATCCGCCGTTTCGAGCGAGTCGTTCTTGCCGCCGATCAGGACGTACTCGAGCGTCACGCGCCGCCGGAACTGCTGCAGCGCCTTCATCAGATCAGGCAGCGGGTACTTCTTCTCGATCGGCATCAGCTCTTTGCGCAGCGCCACTGCGGGCGCGTGCAGTGAGACTGCCAGGCGGAACTGCTCGCCGCGCTGGGCGAACTTCGCAAGGCTCGGCAGAATTCCCACAGTCGACACGGTGATGTGTCGAGCACCGATGCCGAGCCCTGCCGGCTGATTGAGGATCGTGAGCGTCGCGTCGACCGCGTCCCAGTTGAGCAGCGGCTCGCCCATCCCCATGAACACGATGTTGGTCGGCTTCAAGGCGGGATCCCGCAAGATCAGCTCGCGCACCTGCGCCGCGATTTCGCCAGCCGACAGATTGCGCCGGAATCCCATCCGCCCCGTGGCGCAGAATACGCAGCCGAGCGCGCATCCCGCCTGCGAGGAGATGCATAGCGTCCGGCGCTTCCCCTCCGGAATCAGCACCGACTCGATCGCTTCACCATCGGCCAAAGCCCAGAGAAATTTCTCGGTCCCGTCGCTGGAGACCTGATGCGTGCGCAGCGTCAGCCGCTGGAGAGGAAACGCTTCATGGAGCGCACTGCGCAGTGGCGCGGGAAGGTCGGTGGCGTCCGCCCAGCGGGCGACAGGGCGTTGCCATAGGCGGGGCAGCACCTGACGCAGCCGATAGGCCGGCTCGCCGCGTTGCGTGAGCCACTCCCCGAGTGCGTTACGCGCCGCGTCGGGGGTGAGGGTGAGGAGATCGGCGCTCACCGGAATCGGACGTCCACGCCGACGCGGTATGCCGAGCCGAGATCGTTGACGCCACCGTCGCGCGTCAGCGTGACGCGGTATTTCCCGACGGCGAGTCGCAGGCCGGCCACGGGCCGCCAACCCGCGCCATTCCCGTAGCTCCCCTCGCGGACCAGCATCGCGTCGAACGCGAATGCTTTCGCGAGCTCGGCACCGAGTCCGAACTGATGGTCGGCGGTGAAACCGTGCCCAAAGGAAATCCCGTAGCGGGCGCGAATCACCGTATTGTTGCGCGTGCCGGGACTCCTCCACACGCGCGCCTCGACCCCAGCGTAGACGTCCTGGGAGGGGTCGGTCGTCTTCAGGGATGAGAAGAAATGCGTCGCCGCGGCCACGCGCAGTCGATCGTCGCCGAACGAACGGCTGGCGCCGACATCCATCGTCCAGCGATTGGTGCGGGAGACGTCGAGCCGCGTTTCATGATAGCCGAGCATCGCGCCGACGCTCGTTCCGGCGATGACGCGCGACCAGGTGGTGCCGAGCGCGAGCGTATAAATCGGGATCACCGCACCGGTCGGATCGGGGCTGTCGATCGTTTGCGTGACGTCGCTCAGCCCGACCCGCCCGTAGAGAAACCCCACCTGGCCGATTTTTCCGGCTCGCGCGCGCACGGCGGCGATGAGTCCGGTGGCATCGACGGCCGACGGTGTCTGGATCGCCTCCACGGCAAGTTGCACCCGAGCGCTGTCCTCGGTCTGGGCAGGATTCCAGAGCACGGCGGCGGGACCAAGCGAAAGGGCGGGTGGCGTGGCGAGCGTCGTCGCCGCCACGCGCCACAACGTGGTGCCCGTCGCCTGTTGTGCCGCTGCGCGAGATTCGTCGAGCGCCAACAGTCCAACAATCACGAGGGCAATGCGTTGCATGCCGAACGTTTACCGTGCCATGTGGCGCTGTCAACTCAAGTCAACTATCTTCAATCGGTTACGGCACTTGGACATACTCCATTGCGGCTCTCTGAACTGCTCACGCCCGACCGAATCAGGGTCCCGTTACGGGCCCAAAGTAAGGAGGGGGTGCTACGGGAATTAGTGGACCTCCTGGTCGGAGGGAACGGGGCCGCCCCCGACGTGCTGCAAGCCGTTCTGGAACGGGAGCGCCAGTTCCCGACGGGCATCGGTTATGGCGTGGCGGTCCCGCATGGCAAGACGCCGGCACTGACGAATCTGATAGCCGTCGCGGGGACCACGCCCGCCCCGGTGCCGTATGAAACCGTGGATGGCGAGCCCGTGCGGCTCTTTTTCTTGCTCGCCGGTCCCGAATCGCAGGCGGGGGTGCACGTAAAGGCGTTGAGTCGGATTTCGCGCCTGGTACGACGCGAACCGATTCGTACACGCCTGCTGGCCGCGAGTGACGCGCAGGAGTTTTACCGCATCCTGTGTGACGCAGAAAGGGGAGGAGCATAAACGCAAGCGTAACTCAGACAAGCCTGCGAACCCACCGCTGCGGCGCGCTGCGGAAGGAGCACGTGGGTCAGCGGGTCCGTCTGGGGGGCTGGGTCCACCGGCGCCGCGACCTCGGAGGCATCGTCTTTCTCGATCTCCGTGATCGTGACGGCCTGGTGCAGGTCGCCGTGGGACCGGGGTGGGCGTCGCCCGATCTCGTTTCCCGCGCTCAGACCGTCGGGACCGAGGCCGTGGTTCTGGTCGAGGGAGAAGTCGTTGCCCGTCCTCCCGCCATGCGCAACACCGAGCTCGCGACCGGCGACGTCGAGGTGCACGCCACGACGCTGCGCGTCGTTGGGCCCGCGGAGACTCCCGCCATTCCGGTGGCGCGCGGCAAGGGAGAAGAGCTCCCCGCCGAAGAGCTGCGCCTCAAGTACCGCCACCTCGATCTGCGGCGTGCCGAGCTGCAAGCCAACTTGATGCTGCGGCACCGCCTGCTGCAGCGTGCGCGGCGCGCGCTCAGCGAGCTCGAGTTTCTGGAAATCGAGACACCGATCCTCACCAAGCCGACGCCCGAGGGCGCCCGCGACTATCTGGTGCCGTCGCGCGTGCACCCCGGCGAATTCTACGCGTTGCCGCAGTCGCCGCAGATCTACAAGCAGCTGCTCATGGTGTCGGGATTCGACCGGTATTTCCAGATCGCGCGCTGCTTCCGCGACGAGGATCTGCGCTACGATCGCCAGCCGGAATTCTCGCAGATCGACATCGAGGCCTCATTCGTCGGCCAGGAAGACGTGATCGGATTCGTGGAGACGGTGCTCGTCGCGCTGTGGGACGAAGCGGGGCACACGATCGAGCGGCCGTTCTCGCGGCTCACCTGGCGCGAGGCGATGGAGCGCTACGGCACCGACAAGCCCGACCTGCGCTACGACTTCCCGATTGCGGACTGGACCTCCCAGGTGCAGCCGCTCGCGGTGCCGTTCTTCCAGAGCGCGCTGACGAACGGCGCCCGGGTCCGGGGCATCGCCGTGCAGGGAGGGGGGACGCTGTCGCGCAAGGACGTGGACCAGCTCGCCGAAACGGCGAAGACACACGGCGCGCCCGGCCTCGCGTGGGTGAAGCGGCAGGGTGAGCAGCTGTCCGGGTCGGTGGGCAAGCACTTCACCGCCGAGGCGCTGGGACGCATCGGCATCGGCGATGGCGACGTCGCGCTCATGACCGTGGGACCCGACCGCGTCACGTCGCCGGCGTTGGACAAAGTGCGCCAGGAAGTCATCCGGCGCCTCGGGCGGAAACCGAAAATCGCTCATGCCTTTTGCTGGGTCGTGGACTTCCCGCTGTTCGAGCCCGACCCCGCGAGCGGCAAGCCGGTGTTCGCGCATCATCCGTTCACGTCGCCGCACCCCGACGACGTCAGCAAGCTGGACAGCGAGCCGTTCGCCTGCCGCGCCTTGCACTACGACGCGGTCTATAACGGCAACGAGCTCGGGTCCGGCTCGATCCGCATCACCGATCCCGCCATCCAGCGCAAGGTGTTTTCGCACCTGGGGCTGTCCCCCGCCGACATCGAGGCGCGCTTCGGCTTCCTGTTGACGGCACTCGCCGCCGGCGCGCCGCCGCACGGCGGGTTCGCGGTGGGATTCGACCGTACGACGATGCTGTTGGCGGGCGCTGCATCGCTGCGCGATGTGATTGCGTTCCCGAAAACGACCGCGGCGCGCGCGTTATTCGAGGGGGCGCCCGTTCCGGCGCGGCCCGAGGATCTCGCTGCCCTTCATATCAAGGTGGTGCCATGAGCGACGACGTCATCCACCGTCTATCCGTGGAAGGCGTGGATCCGCTGGCCCTGGCCGGCGTAAACGATGCCAATCTGCTCGAGCTGGCGCGCCGGCTTGGCGTGCGCGTCTCGTTGCGCGGCGACAGCCTCTCGCTCACCGGTCCGGCGACGGCGATCGAGCGCGCCGGCCAGGTCGCGCAAGCGCTGATCGATCTGGCGCGCATGGGTGAGACGCTCGACGTGCACGACGTCGAGCGGCTCGTGTCCGACGAGGCGCACGGGGAGCTGGGGCGCCAGGGAGCGGCCCCCGATCCGGTGAAGATCATTCTCCCGGGGCTGCGGCGCGTCATCCAGCCCAAGACAGCGGGCCAGCGTGAGTACCTGCGCTCGATCGCGGAACACGACATCGTCATCGGGATTGGTCCGGCGGGAACCGGTAAGACCTATCTCGCAGTCGCCGCCGCGGTCGATGCGCTCGCCCGCAAGCGGGTGCGCCGCATTATCCTGGCCCGGCCCGCCGTCGAGGCCGGCGAAAATCTCGGCTTTCTGCCCGGAGATCTGCAGGAGAAGGTCGATCCGTACCTGCGGCCCCTGTACGATGCGCTCGAGGACATGATGCCGCGCGAGCGCGTCCAGAAGTCGCTCGAGACGCGCACCATCGAGATCGCGCCGCTTGCCTACATGCGCGGCCGGACGCTGAATGACGCGTTCGTGATCCTCGACGAGGCGCAGAACGCCACCGGCATGCAGATGAAGATGTTTCTGACGCGCCTGGGCGTGAATTCCCGCGCCGTGATCACCGGCGACAAGACGCAGATCGATCTCCCCAATCGCGAGGACTCGGGGCTGCTCCAGGTCGAGCGCATCCTGCCCGGCATCGAGGGGATCGGCTTCTGCTACCTCGGCGATGCGGACGTCGTCCGCCACCGGCTGGTGCGCGACATCATCCGTGCGTACGCCGAAGACGCACAGGGTTGAGATGAACGTTCACGTCCCGACACGGGAGAAGGTGCGCTATCACGCCGCCCGCTGGGTGTGGGTGCTCGTGCTGGCGCTGGTCGCGCACGCGTCGTTTCCCTCCAGCGCCGCTGATGTCGCGCCGCTGCTCGAGCCGGGCGCGCGCACCGACAAGGAAATCATCGCACCATTCAACTTCGTCGTGAGCAAGTCGGAAGACGAGCTGCAGCGGGAGTCGGAGGAGCTGGCGGCGTCCGCGAAGCCGATCTACGAGTTCCGCCAGCACGCCTACGACAGCGCTACCACCACGATGGCGGCCTTCTTCAGCGCCGTGGATGCCGCCGCGGACCAGGGTCCGCAAGCCGTCATCCGCGCCGCCGGCGAATTCGGCGTGCCGGTCAACCTCCAGGAAGCCGCGTATCTCGCCAAGGGCGGCAAGCGCCGCGCGCTCCAGCAGGCGCTCGTCCGGCTGTTCGATCGGACGCTGGCGCAGGGCGTGACGGGGCCGGGCGTGCTGACGGTGGAGCAGTCGCGCGAGCTGATCGTGCGCCGCGGATCGTCGGAGTCCTCGGTCCAGCGCGACCAGGTGCTCACCTTCGCGCAGTACCTCAATCGGGCAAAGCAGCTCCATCCCGACGCCGGCTCGAGCGTCGGCGACGTGTTGTACTTGAAGCTGGTGCGCCAGTTCTTCCGGCCCACGCTGATCCCCAAGCAGCTCGAGACGGAGCGGCGCCGCAACGAGCTGCGCGGCAGCGTCGATCCCAGCAAGTACATCGTCCGGGCCGGCGACCGAATCGTCGGCCCGCACGAGATCGTCACCAACGAAGCACACGAGCGCCTGGTCGCCCTGCATCAGGAGCTGCTGCGCCGCGGCGCCGCGACGACGTACTCGATCCGCGGGGTGCTCGGCCCGCTGCTGCGCGACGCGCTGATCATCGCGATTTTCTGGGTGCTCCTGCTCTTCTACCGGCGCGAGACCTATACCGACCTCAAGCAGGTCGCGCTGATCGGCGGCCTGTTCGCCGCCCTGCTCGGTCAAGCCGGGCTCGTCGCGCGGTTCTATCCGCTGCACCCCGAAATCATCTTCATGCCGTTCCTCGCCATGATGATGACGGTGCTGTTCAACGGCCGGGTCTCGATGATCGCCGCGATGATTCTGTCCGTCGTCATCGGGCTGCAGCCGGTGTTTCACGACTTGCCGGCGACGTTCCTCTGCGTCGTCGGCGGCGTGACGGCCGCCCTGTCGGTCAAGACGCTGCGCAGCCGCAGCAACTTCTACGCGCCGGTGCTCATCATCGCCGCCGGATACTTGAGCGGCGCGCTCGCGCTGGGCCTGGCGAGCGGCTGGCCGATCGAGGAAATCGGGCTACGCGGTCTGTGGGGCGCCTTGAACGGCCTCGTCTCGGCGGGACTCACGTTCTTCCTGTTGCCGGTGGCCGAGTCGGTTACGCACATCACCACCGATCTGACGCTGCTCGAGCTGTCGGACCCGAGCCGCCCGCTGCTGCGCCGCCTGTCGCTGGAAGCTCCCGGCACCTACGCCCACAGCGTCGCGATGGCGAACCTCGTCGAAGCCGCGTGCAATCGCATCGGCGCCAACGGGCTGCTGGGCCGGGTCGGGTGCTATTACCACGACATCGGCAAGGTCAAGAACCCGCTGTACTTCGTCGAGAACCAGATTCCGGGTAACAATCCGCACGATCGCCTGAAGCCGCTGCAATCGGCGCAGATCATCAAGGCGCACGTCACGGACGGCCTGGCGCTCGCGCGGGAGGCGGACCTCCCCGATGCGCTGGCTGCGTTCATTCCCGAGCATCACGGCACGACGGAGATCACCTATTTCCTCGACAAGGCCAAGAAGATCGACGGCGCTCAGGCGCGCAATCCGGAGGACTTCCGCTATCCGGGGCCCAAGCCGCGCTCAATGGAGACCGCGATCGCGATGATCGCCGATTCCGTCGAGGCCGCCTTGCGCGTCCTCGACGACCTGACGCCGCAAAAGATCGAGGAAGCCATCGACCACATCGTCCGCACCAAGGTCAACGCGGGCCAGCTGGATGAAGCGCCGCTGACGTTGCAGCAGATCGAACAGGTGAAGGCCGCCTTTCTCGTGGTGTTGAGCGGCATGTATCACAATCGCATTGACTACCCGGAGTCCAGTGGCGGCATCGGTGCGGCGTGGCAGCCACCCCCGGCAACCGCGCGCACCTCGCGCTGACCGCGGCGGGCTGATGCGGATCGCAAGGCGGGTGCTGGCGTGGGAACGCGCGCCGGCACGCTCGCACATCGACATCACGCTGCTGTCGGCGGCGGCAATGCGCCGCGCCAACCGTCGCGCCACGGGGCGTCGCGGTCTGACCGACGTGATCGCGTACAGCCTGCCGCAACCCGACGGGCGACTGTTGGGTGACGTGTACATCTGTCCGGCGGCCGCGGCCCGCATTGCGCAGAACGGGACCGGGCTGAACGAGGAGCTCATCCGCTTGGCCGTCCACGGTACGCTGCATGTGCTGGGATACGATCACCCCGCAGGCTCCGGGCGCACCCGTTCCCGGATGTGGCGTCTGCAAGAACGTTACGTAAAACGACTCGTCGGTTGATGCTCACCGAAGCGGCGTTGCGCGTCATTGGGCTCGTCGTCGCCATCAGCGCCGGCGTGTGGGCCGCGTTGCTCGCCCTGGGGGAAGAGGCAGCGGTCGGCGAAGCGCTGCACACCCTGGGCGATGCGCCGCCGGTCGCGGCGGAGCGTCGCGTGCCGCTGCATCGCGCCCTCCACATCGCGCGCCTGGCGCTGCTCGTGCTGGGCGCCGTCGCCACCGCGAACGCGGTGGCCTGGTGGACCAGACCCTGGGCGGAAGCGTTGTTGACGCTGCTGGTCGGCACGTTCCTGCTGTTCATCGTCGGCGACGCGCTGCCGCGCAGCGTCGCGCGCATCGCGCCCGAGCTGTCCGAGGCCGCCCTGCCGCTCGCCCGCCGCACCCTGGCGCCGTTCGGCCCGTTATTGTGGCTGCTCGCCTGGGCCGATCGCGGCCTGCACACCCTCGTGGAAACGCCGCGGCCGCTGCAACCCAACCTCGGTGTTGCGCAGCGCGACATGCTGCTCGGCGTCTTCACGCTGGCCGACACGACCGTCGACGAGGTCATGACGCCGCGCCTCGACATGACAGGCGTCGACATCTCGGCATCGACCGAAGACGTGTTGGATGCGTTCCGGCAGAGCCAGCACACCCGGCTGCCCGTGCTCGACGGCTCGCCCGACAACATCGCCGGCGTGGTGTTCGGAAAAGACCTCGTGCCGATCGCGATGGGGCTCGCGGAGCCGGGCACACGGTGGCAGACGTTCGTGCGGCCGGCCGCGTTCGTTCCCGAAACCAAGACGCTCGACAATCAGCTGCGCGACTTCCAGGGAACGCCGGCGCACATCGCCATCGTCGTCGATGAGTTCGGCGGCACGGCAGGACTGATCACGCGCGAGGATATCCTCGAGGAAATCGTCGGCGAGATCCGCGACGAGCACGATACCGAGACCGCCCCCGCCATACGCCAGGACGGCGGCCGCATCTGGGTCGACGGGCGGGTGAGCCTCGACGAGCTGTCGGCCGCGCTCGGCACCACCATCGCGCATGCCGAGGTGTCCACGGTCGGGGGCCTCGTGTACTCCGTGCTGGGCCGGGTGCCGCACCCCGGCGACGAGCTGACGCTGGACGGCTATCGCGTCGTGGTGGAGCGAGTGGAGCAGCGACGGGTCACGCAGGTGTCGTTCGAGAAGCGATGAGCGTCGCCCTCGCGGTATTGCTCCTCGGGCTGCTCGTTGCCGGCGTCGCCGCGGCGGTCGGTGTCGCGGCCGCGAGGGTCAGCCAGCATGAGCTGACGCGCTGGGTCTCCTATAAGCTGCGCGGCTCGCCCGCCACGGCGAGCGCGCTGCAAAATCCGGGGCGCACGCTGGCGACCGCCAACATGCTCACGACGCTGGGCGTGTTGCTGGCGGCGGGCGCGATTCCGGCCCTGCTCGCGGCCGCGACGCCGACGTTTCTCGGCATCTTCACGATCACGGTCGGAGTGCCGCTCTTCATCGGCGCCGCGTATCTGGTGCCTCGCGTCCTGGGCCGGCGTTGGGCCGGACCCCTGGTTGCGCGCGCGGTGCCCGTGATGGAACGCGTCGGCACGGTGCTGTCGCCATTCATCCCCCGGCGTGAGGGGTCCACACGCACGACCCTCGCGGCACTGCTCACGAGCGCCGATACCGATGCCCTCGCGACCACCGACGAAATGGCCGTTGTCTCCGGAGTACTGGCGTTCGCCGATCGTCCGGTACGTGAGCTGATGACGCCGCGGACGGCGATCGTCGCGTTTCCAGAAGGAATCCTGACGGCCGAAGCCGCACACGTGCTGCAGCAGGCGGGGTATAGTCGCTACCCTGTCCACCGCGGCTCACTGGATGAGGTCATTGGAGTCGCCCACACCCTCGATCTCCTGGGCCGCCAACCCGAGGACCCGATTCTGGTGCGGCCGCCGTTGAGCGTACCAGGCACGATACGAGCCGCGGACCTGATGCTCGAGATGCAGCGCGGCGGGCAGCACCTGGCCGTCGTGCTGGACGAATTCGGCGGCACCGCGGGACTCGTCACCTTCGAGGACTTGCTCAACGATCTCGTAAGCGAGCTGTTCGAACCTGTGACGTCAGCTGCGGCGGCGACCCACGTCGTCGAAGCGGAAGGGAGCACACCCACCGCCGAGCTCGCCGACAAGCTCGGAGTGACGCTCGCCGGCGCGCAGACCGTGGGCGGGCTGCTCATTCAGGCGTTGGGGCGCATCCCCCGCGCCGGTGAGCGATTCACGCTGAAGGGCCTCGAGTTCGACATCCTCGCGGCCAGCGCCACACGCGTCGAACGGGTCGCGGTACGGTCGGGGCCGGTGCGCCTGCAGCCGCTCGACCGCCCGGAGTAACCAGTGCCGACCAAGCGCGCCATCACCTATCTCAGCGTGGCCGAGGAATGGCCCACGCTGTCTTCGGCGGAGCGGGCGCGCCGCCTCCAGCGCCTCCCCCATGAGGCGGGGCACGAGTTCTTTTTCGACTTAGGCGCCGCCGACCAGGCGGGTGTGTTGCTCGCGCTGCCTCCGGGCGAGCGCCGCCATTGGATTCGTCTGCTCGCACCGGACGACGTCGCCGACGTCATCCAGGCCGCGCCCGAGGATCAGCGGGGCCCGTTGTTGTCGCTGCTCGACGAGCCGACGCGCGCGGAAGTCGCCGCCTTGCTTGCCTACGCCGAGGACGAAGCGGGCGGGCTGATGAATCCGCGCTACATGCGTGTGCGGCCCGACATGACGGTGGCGGAGGCGCTCGGTTACTTCCGCCGCCAGGCGCAGCAGAGGCAAGGTCGTGACATCCCCACCTACGCCTACATCCTCGATAGCCAGGGGAAGCTGAGCGGCCAGATATCGCTGACCGACCTGATCGCCGGCGACCCGGCGACCAATGTCGGCAACCTCATGCATACCGACATCATCACCATCCCCGAAGAGGCCGATCAGGAAACGGTGGCGCGCCTCTTCGCCGAACACGGGCTCACAGCCGCTCCCGTGGTCGATGCGACCGGCCGGATGAAGGGTGTCGTGACCGCCGATGACATCGTCGCGGTCGTCGAAGAAGAGGCGACAGAAGACATCCAGAAGCTCGGCGGCTCCGAAGCCCTCGATGCGCCCTACCTCAAGATCGCGTTCGGGCGCATGGTGCGGAAACGGGCCGGATGGCTGTCGGCCCTGTTCCTGGGTGAAATGCTCACGGCGACGGCCATGGCGTTCTTCGAGCAGGAGATCGCCAAGGCGGTCATCCTGGCGCTGTTCGTCCCGCTCATCATTTCGAGCGGAGGCAACTCCGGGTCCCAGGCGTCCACGCTCGTGATCCGCGCGATGGCACTGGGCGAAGTCAGGCTACGCGACTGGTGGCGGGTCATCCGGCGCGAAATCGCCGCGGGTGTGGTGCTCGGCACTGTCCTGGGTACGATCGGCTTCTTGCGCATCACGCTGTGGCATGCGATCACCGGCATCTACGGTCAGCACTACCTGCTCGTCGCGCTCACGGTGTTTGGGAGTCTGATCGGTGTCGTGACGTTCGGTACGATGGCCGGTTCGCTGTTACCGTTCATTCTGCGCAAGCTGGGCTTCGACCCCGCCAGCGCGTCGGCACCGTTCGTCGCCACGCTGGTGGACGTCACGGGCCTCGTCATCTACTTCACATTCGCGAGCCTCATTCTGCGTGGAACCCTCCTGTGACGCCCACGCCACCGTTATCCTTAGATATGCGACTCGATTCCGTGCTCGAAGGGTTGTCGCGTGGTGACACCGCCGCCCTCGCCCGTGCCATCAGCCTGGTCGAGAACCAGCGCGACGGATTCGAGCGCGTCTTGTCGGAGCTGCACGGGAAGATCGGGAAGGGGAACGCCCAACGTATCGGGATCACCGGGCCACCCGGGGCGGGAAAGAGCACTCTCACCGAGCAGCTGGTCCGCGCCTATCGCGAGCGCGGCCTCAAAGTCGCCGTCATCGCCGTGGACCCCACGAGCCCCTTCACGGGTGGCGCGCTGCTCGGCGACCGGATCCGCATGGAATCCGTGAGTCTCGATCCGGGCGTGTTTATCCGGTCGATGGCGACGCGCGGCGCACAGGGTGGCCTCGCCACCACGACTGAAGAAGTCGCGGACGTGCTCGAGGCCTTTGGGTTCGATCGCATTCTCATTGAGACTGTCGGAGTGGGGCAGACCGAACTGGACGTCGCCGCCACCGCCGAGACGACGGTGTTGGTGCTCGTACCCGAGTCGGGCGATGGCATCCAGACGCTCAAGGCAGGAGTCATGGAAATCGCCGAGCTGTATGTGATCAACAAGAGCGATCGTCCTGGCGCTGATAAGTTGAAGCAGGAAGTGGAAGTGATGCTGGGGATTCGAAGGGGCAATGCGGGAAGGAAGAACCTTCCAACCGTCCAACCTTCCAACGCCTGGGAAGCTCCGGTAATCCTCACAGTCGCATCCAAGGGCGAGGGCATCGCCCATCTGATGACCGCTCTCGACCGGCACCACGAGTTCCTCGAGCGCACCGGAAAGCTCGTCGAGCGCCGCAAGCGTCGCTTGGCCGCCCGCACGCGGGCCGTGGTGAACCGGGCCATCCGCCAATGGGTATGGGATGAGACACGGGCGGAAGCTCTGCTCGCGCGGCGGCTCGACGATGTCGCCGCCGGGACACGCAGCCCGTACGACGTCGCTGCGGAGGTCCTCGAGCAAGTGAGGAACGGAGGCGCGGTGGAACCGCGAATTACCAATGAAGAATGATCAATGACCATTGGCAAAAAAGCCGTCTACACAGCCGCTGACCTGAACGGTTTCGACGTCGAGAGACAGCTCGGTCGTCCCGGCGAGTATCCATTCACGCGCGGCATTCATCCGACGATGTACCGCGGCAAGCTGTGGACGATGCGGCAGTTCGCCGGCTTCGGCAGCGCCGCCGACACCAATCGCCGCTACAAGTTCCTGCTCGAGCATGGCCAGACCGGCCTCTCCGTCGCATTCGATTTTCCCACCTTAATGGGTTACGACTCCGACCATCCCCGCTCCGAGGGAGAGGTCGGGAAATGCGGCGTGGCGATCTCGTCGCTGGCCGACATGGAGACGCTGTTCGCCGGGATCCCGCTCGATCAGGTCTCGACGTCGATGACGATCAACGGCCCGGCCGCCATTTTGTTCTGCTTCTACGTCGCCGCGGCCGAAAAGCAGGGCGTCCCGATCGCGAAGCTCCGCGGGACGGTGCAGAACGACATTCTCAAGGAGTACATGGCCCAGCACGCGTGGGTGTATCCCGTCGAGCCCGCGCTCAAGGTCATCGTCGACATGTTCGAGTGGGGCGCGAAACACACGCCGCTGTGGAATACGATCTCGATTTCCGGCTATCACATCCGCGAGGCGGGCGCCACCGCCGCCCAGGAGCTGGCGTTCACCCTCGCCAACGGCTTCACGTACGTCGAGCGGGGCATCGCGCGGGGGCTCGACATCGATTCGTTCGCCGCGCGCCTTTCCTTCTTCTGGGACATTCACAACGACTTCTTCGAGGAGATCGCCAAGCTGCGGGCGGCGCGGCGCATCTGGGCGCGTCACATGCGCGAGCGCTACAAGGCGAGGCAGGCGCGCTCCTGGATGATGCGGTTCCACAGCCAGACGGCGGGCGTCACGCTCACCGCCCAGCAGCCTCTCAACAACATCGTCCGCGTCGCCTACCAGGCCTTGGCCGCGGTCCTCGGCGGAACCCAGTCGCTGCACACGAATTCGCTGGATGAGACGCTGGCGCTTCCCACCGAGCAATCGGTGCAGGTCGCCCTGCGCACGCAGCAGATCCTGGCGCACGAAACCGGCATCGCCGAAGTGATCGATCCGCTGGGCGGCGCGTATTTCATCGAAGCGCTCACCGATCAGCTCGAGCGGGAGGCCGAGGCGCTGTTCGCCGAGATCGCCTCGATCGGCGGCGTCGTCCGTGGGATCGAGACGGGCTGGTTCCAGCGGCAGATCGCTCAGTCGGCTGCCGCCTTCCAGCGACAGGTGGAGCGGGGTGAGAAGGTCATCGTCGGTGTGAACGAGTTCCTGTCCGATGACGATCACCCGGTCGAGATCCTGAAGGTGTCGAACGATGCCGAGGACCAGCAGCGCGAGCGCCTGGCGCGCGTGCGTCTCGAGCGGGACAATGCGCTCGTCGAACGCCGCCTCGAGGCCTTGCGCCAGGCCGCCGAGTCCGATCAGAACGTCATTGCGCCGATGCTGGACTGTGCACGGGCTTACGCCACGCTGTACGAAATCCGTCACGCGCTAGAACGCGTATGGGGAGCATACCGCGAGCCGGTATTCTTCTAGACCATGACGACCGCCTCACCGATCTCGACCACCGAACAAGATGTCCATGCCGCGGTTCATCGCCTGGCGGCGATCGAGCCGGGACCGTACTGGGTCGTCACGTGCTATTTGAAGCTGGAGCCGCGCGATCGAACGCGGGGCAAGTACCTCATCAAGATGAAGAACCGGGTGAAGGAGGCGGGAGTCGCGCTCTCCGGCCGGTCGGTCGACCATGCCGATCGTGAGGCGATCGCCGCCGATCTGACCCGCGTGCTGCAGTACCTGGAAGAGCCGAAGCGGCTCCCCCCCGCGCACGCCGTTGCGATCTTTGCATCCCGGGGACTCGATCTATTCGACGTACTGCCGTTGCCGCACGTCCATCGCTCCCGCCTCGCGATCGAGCACGAGCCGCTGGTGCGCGAGCTGGTGGCGCTCGACGAGGAATTCGGCACGATCCTCGTGGTGGTGTACGACCGGACCGCGGCGCGGTTCTTCGAGGTCACGGCCTACAATTCAGTAGAGCTGACCTCGCTCGCCGCTATCGAAGCCTCACGCGCCGCCAAGTTTCACGGCTCCTCCCCGGGCGAGCACAACTACCACATGCGGATCCGCACCGAGAAACAGCGCTTCTACGCGCAGATCGCGGACCGCATCTTCCACATTCATCGTTTGCGTCCGCTGGCAGGGATCCTGGTGGGCGGCGTGGGTGTCGATGCGGGAGCCGTCATCCCCCATCTCCACACCTACCTCCACGACCTCGTGATGGGCGTGGTAAAGCTCAACCCCAAGCAGACGACCACCGCGGAAGTGCGGGACGCGGCGCTCGCGCTACGCGAGGAGCGGGAACGGGCATGGGAGCGCGCCCATGCCGACGCACTGAAGGACGGCGTGCCGGAGGGCTGGGCCGTCAACGGCATCGACCCCACGCTCAAGGCGCTGGGGCGGGGACAGGTCCGCACGCTCCTGGCTGACGGCATGGACGACGACGCCCGCATCGACGACGCCGTCGAAGACGCCCTGCGGCAGCGCGCGCAGGTGGATGTCCTCTACGACGAGAAGGCTCGGCGTGTCGTGGACGGCCTCGCGGCGCTGCTGCGCTTCCGCGCGCGATGACGGCCCGCAGTCGGCCGATCCGCATTCTGGTGGCGAAGCCAGGGCTCGACGGCCATGACCGCGGCGCGAAGGTCGTCGCGGCAGCGCTACGCGATGCCGGGATGGAAGTGATCTACACGGGGCTGCATCAGACCCCGGAGATGATCGCCCAGGCAGCGATCCAGGAAGACGTGGACGTCGTGGGCCTGTCGATCCTGTCGGGCGCGCATATGACGCTGTTCCCGCGCGTCCGCAAACTGCTCGACGCCGCCGGCCGCCACGACGTGCTCCTGACCGGCGGCGGCATTATCCCACCGGAAGACATGAGCGCGCTCGAGTCTCAAGGGACGGGCAAGCTGTTCGGCCCCGGCACGCCGACGTCGGACCTCATCAAATACATCCAGGACTGGGCGGCGGAGCACGTCGCCGCGTGAGCCCACCCCGACTCAAGACCCTCAGCGAAGAATACGAACAGCTGCGCACGCGCCTCGAACAGGGCGGCGGCGCGGAGCGCATCAAGCGCCAGCACGACCAGGGCAAGCTCACCGCGCGCGAGCGCGTCGCCGCGCTGCTCGACAAGGACGGCCCCTGGGTCGAGATCGGCCTGCTCGTCGCGTGGGATCAGTACGACGGCCAGGCGCCGTCCGCCGGCGTTGTGACGGGGCTGGGCCGTGTGGGCGGCCGCCCGGTCGTCGTAGTGGCCAATGACGCGACGGTCAAAGCGGGATCGTGGTGGCCCGAGACGATCAAAAAGATCCTGCGGGCGCAAGAAATCGCGATGCGGCAGCGCATTCCGATCATCTACCTGGTCGACTCGGCAGGCGTGAATCTGCCCTATCAAGGCGGCGTGTTTCCGGGGCAGTACGGAGCGGCCCGGATCTTCTATTACAACTCGATCATGCGCCGCTACCTCAAGGTCCCGCAGATCGCCGCGGTCATGGGCCCCTGCATCGCAGGTGGCGCGTATTTGCCGGCGCTATCCGACGTGATCTTCATGGTCGACGGGACGTCGTTCATGGGACTCGGCGGGCCGAATCTCGTCAAAGGGGCTACGGGCCAGGTCGTGGACGCGGAAACGCTGGGCGGTGCGGCGACGCACACCTCGGTCAGCGCCGTTGCGCACTACCGCGCCAAAGACGACAAGGATTGCATCGTGCGCATCCGCGAGTACATCGGCCGCCTGCCGCACGCCACGCCGTCACGGCGCACGTACCCCGCGCCCAAGCGGAACGCAAGAGAGCTGTACGAGCTGATCCCCGTCGATCATCGCATGAGCTACGATGTGCGGGCGATATTCGAGTGCCTGCTCGATAACGGCCGGCTCGACGAGTTCCAACCGGACGTGGCACCCGAGATGATCTGCGGGCATGGCGCGATCGAGGGTCGTCCTGTGGCGGTGATCGCGAACTCGCGCGGCGTGATCAAAGGCAAGAAGAAGAACGAGGCGCCCAGGATCGGTGGCATCATCTACACGGAGAGCGCCGAGAAAGTGGCGTACTTCATCGAAAACGCCGACCGCGAGCGCTTGCCGTTGCTGTTCATCCAGGATGTCTCCGGGTTCATGGTCGGGACGGAGGCCGAGCATACGGGTATCATTCGAGCGGGCGCGCGCTTCGTCGAAGCGATGGCGACGGCCACTGTCCCGAAGCTGGTGCTCACGGTCAATCATGCGTCGGGCGCCGGCTACTACGCGATGGCGGGGCAGGGATTCGATCCCGACTTCATCGTGTCGTGGCCTACCGGGCGCATGGGAGTCATGGAAGGAGAGTCGGCGATCCAGGCCGTGTACGGCGCGGACGCTGCCAAGCCGGACAACGCAGCCGCGGTGGACGCGATGCGCGCCGATTATGAGCACCAGCTCGATGCGAAGTTCGCCGGCGCCCGCGGCTTCGTCGATGCGATTCTGACGCCGGAGGAGACGCGCGATACGCTCGCGTTTCTGCTCGAGGTGTCCACTGAGTTCACCGGCCCCCACCTCGGGGCCTTTGCCCTGCCGAGCCTCACGTGATGCTGAAGACCCTTGCGATTGCCGGCCTCGTCCTGGGGACGGCGTGCGCTTCGTCGAAGGCCGTTGCTCCAAAGACGACACCGGTGACAAAGTCGCCCCCCCCGCCGGTCGTGATGGCGGCGCCGGACGGCAGTCGGACGCCGGTGGTCGATCCCGCGGTGGCCTTCATGCTCGGCCTGATGCCGGTGAAGAGCGCCGGCGTGGATGTGTTTCACGCGATCCATCCGACGTATGACGGCCGGGGCGTGCTCATTGCCATCCTCGACAGCGGCATCGATCCGAACGTGCCGGGCCTCATCGCGACGAGCACCGGCGCGCCCAAGATCATCGAGCTGCGGGACTTCTCGGGTGAAGGGCGTGTCGCGCTCGCCGCGTTTCCAGCTCCAACAGAGAATGCAATGAAGGGTGCAGCGCGCATCGGCCGGCTGACGACCGCGACGACGTGGTACCGCGGCGTATTCCGTGAGCTGCCATTGGGCCGGCCGCCCGCGGGCGACGTGAACGGCAATGGGCGCAACACGGACGAATTCCCGGTGGTCGTCGTAAAAGCCTCGGATGGCTGGGTGGCGTTCCTCGACACCAATCTCGACGGCTCGTTCGAGGACGAGATGCCGCTGCACGACTATCGGCAGGGACGTGAGACGATCGCCTTGGGGACGAAGCCGCTGACCATCGTCGCGAACTTCAGCGAAGCCGACAGCGCGCCTGTGCTCGATCTCTTCTTCGATACCTCGGGACACGGAACGCACGTCGCCGGTATCGCCGCCGGGCACAATCTCTATGATGTAACCGGATTCAACGGGGTGGCTCCGGGGGCACAGGTCATCGGCCTGAAGATCGCCAACAACGCGCGCGGTGGCGTGACGGTACATGGCAGCATGATGCGCGCGATCGATTACGCGGCACGCTACGCCGCGCAGCGCAATCTGCCGCTGGTGCTGAACATGAGCTTCGGCGTCGGCAACGAGCACGAGGGTCGAGCGGTCATCGACTCGTTCGTGGACGCGTTCCTGCTGGCGCATCCGGACCTGGTGTTTGCGATTGCCGCCGGCAACGACGGACCGGGACTCTCGACACTGGGGTTCCCCGGATCGGCGGATCTCGCACTCACCGTCGGTGCGGTGTACCCCGGCGTCTACGCCCGGCCGCCGCAACCGGGCGTCCCACCGGCCCGCGATGCACTCGGTTACTTCAGCTCGCGCGGCGGCGAGTTGGCGAAGCCGGACATCGTGGCGCCGGGAATCGCGTTCTCGACGGTGCCGCGCTGGGACACCGGTAGCGAGGTGAAAGTGGGCACCAGCATGGCCACGCCGTACGCCGCGGGCCTGGCTGGCTGTCTCGCCTCCGCGCTGGTGCAGGAAGGACGTCGCGCGACCGCGGCGGAGGTCGTGCAGGCGCTCCGTGTGTCGGCACGCCCATTCAACGGGGCGCGGATGATCGACGAAGGCGCGGGCATGCCGGTTCTCGAAGCCGCGTATCAATGGCTCGAGGGTGGGCATCAGGGCTCGAGCTACGAAGTGCGAGCCGCTACGGGCGTCTCGGCGGCGTTTCGCCGCAACGGCTTCACGAGCGGCCAGGATAGCGTCGAGATGTTCACGGTCCGGCACCGCGCCGGCCTGCGCGCCGCGCAGTTTGCGTTGCACGCCGATGTGCCCTGGCTCAGCGTGGACGACACGGTCGACGCCGCGCCGCGCGCTACGCAGATCCCCGTCACTTACCATCGCGGCACGTTGACAACGCCCGGCGTCTACATCGGCACCGTGACGGCGCTCAATCCTCGCGACACGATCGCCGGTCCTCTGTTCACCCTGGTAAATACGGTGATCATCCCGACGGACCTCACGGCAAAGGTGCTGTTCGATGAGCGCCGCTTCATCGCGCCCGCCGGGGTGCAACGCTATTTCCTGGGCGTGCCGCAGCCGGACGCCACCTTGCGGGTGACGGTGATGTTGCCCGACTCGCAGGGCCAGCAGGCAACGGTGCGGTTGTACGAGCCGGATGGGGAACCGGCGCGCTCCGCCCCGCAGGATGTCGATATCGGGAAAGAAAGCGCCGGGAGCGCGTCGATCACGGTCCGAGCCGAAGACATGGTCGCGGGGGTGTACGAGCTCGACGTCGTCGCGCCGCCGCTCTCGGGAGCAACGGTGACGGTGCGTGCCGACCTCGGTCCCGTGGCGCTCGCACCCGCCCAAACTGGCGGCCTGGAAGCCTCCAGTGTGGTGAGCGGGCAAGCCACGGTGACCGGTGAGCTCCTGTTCCGTCTGGTCGGCGCCGAGCGCAGCTACGCGATTGCCGGCCGCGGGCAGCCCGCCGAGTCGCTGCAGGTGCGGGCGCCGCGTTGGGCGAGGCGCATGGAAGTGGATCTCGAGCTTCCCCCCGATCTGTGGGACGAGCTGACGGACCTCTCCGTGACTGTATACGACTCGAGCGGCCAGCAGCTGCGCGGCGGCAATCAGCCGGTGAACTACGCGTTCGGCCGCATGAGCATCACGTTGTCCGATTCGGTCATCGGCATTCCGTTGACCGTGGAGCTGTATCCCGCCTTCGCTCGGCTCCCCGGCCACGCGTGGAAGGGCACGGTCCGCATCCGGTTCCTGGGGCCCGACGAGCCCGTTGGTGAGGGCGGCGCCCTATCCGTCGTCGCCGGCGGGCGCAGCATGGTGCGGCTGCCCAATCCGCCTTCACTCGACTTGCCGGAGGGTTTCAGTACGCTCATCGAAACCCGCGTGACGACGTTGACGGGGGCCATCGCGGCGCGGCGGACGACGGTGGGAACGGGGGGCGGCGCGCGCGGAGCCACCGGACAGCGGTGAGCGCTCGTGCAGCGACGGTACGGGTCGCGGGAGGGCAGGGGTTCTGGGGTGACTGGCTGGAAGCGCCGTACCGCCAGGTCACCGGCGGCCCCGTCGACTACCTGATGATGGACTATCTCGCCGAAGTCACGATGTCCATCCTGCAAAAACAAAAGTCGCGCGACGCGACCCGCGGCTACGCCACCGACTTCGTCGACCAGATGGAGCGCATTCTCCCCACCGTGGTGGAGCGGGGCATCAAAGTCACCGCCAATGCCGGCGGGGTGAACCCGCGCGCCTGTGCCATGGCGGTGGCCGAGGTCGCCCGGCGGCTCGGCCTGGCCCGGAAGCTGACGCTCGGTGTTGTCACCGGCGACGATCTGTTGGGCCGCCTCGACGGGTTGATCGCCCGTGGCCACGATCTCAAGAACCTCGACAGCGGGCGGCCGCTGCAGGACGTCCGCGATCGCGTGCTCTCCGCCAACGCCTATCTCGGCGCCGCACCGGTCGTGGAGGCTTTGCAGCGCGGCGCGCAGGTCGTCATCACCGGTCGTGTCACCGACACCGGTCTGACCCTCGGTCCGTTGATGCATGCGTTCGGTTGGGCGCCCGACGCGTGGGACCGCATCGCGGCCGGCACCGTAGCTGGGCATATCATCGAGTGCGGAGCACAGGCAAGCGGGGGGAACTGTTTGAGTGACTGGAAGACGATCCCGAACCTCGCCGCTGTGGGGTATCCCATCGTCGAGGCGCGCGCCGACGGCACTTTCGATATCGTCAAGCATCCTGGTACCGGTGGGCGCATCGACGTCGCCGGCGTCACCGAGCAGCTCGTGTACGAGATGGGCGATCCCAGGAGCTACATCACGCCGGACGGCGTGGCCGACTTCACGACCATTCAACTGGCTCAGGTCGGCAAGGACAGGGTTCGCGTGTCAGGTGTCCAAGGGAAACCGGCAACGGACAAGCTGAAGGTCTCGATCGCGTACTTCTACGGGTACAAGGCGGTTGGAACGCTCGTCTACGCCTGGCCCGACGCATTGGAGAAAGCGCAGGCAGCCGATACCATTCTACGCCAGCGGCTCGACGCCCTGGGGCTCGAGTTCGACGCGATCCTCACCGAGTTCGTCGGTGCGAACGCCACACACGGCCCGCTCGCGCTGCAAGACATCGATGCGGCGACGATTCCCGAAGTGCAGCTGCGGGTCGGCGTGCGCTCTCGCGACAAGAACGCCGTCGATCGCTTCACCCGCGAGATCGCGCCGCTCATTCTCAACGGCCCACCCAGCGTCACCGGCTTCGCCGGCGGACGACCCAAGCCGGAGGAAATCGTGGCCTATTGGCCGGCGTTGATCGACAAGAAAATGGTGGAGCCCTTGGTGGAGCTGATCGAGGCATGAAGCGCAAACTGGTCGCCCTCGCGCATGCCCGCTCGGGTGACAAGGGCGACACGGCCAACGTCGGCCTGATCGCCAAGAAGGCCAAGGACTATCCGCTGCTCGTGAAGCAGGTGACGGCCGCGCGGGTGGCTCGACATTTTAAAGGCATGATCACAGGCCCCGTGGAACGCTTCGAGCTGCCCAATCTGCACGCCCTCAATTTCCTGTTGCACGGAGCGCTCGATGGCGGCGGCACGATCTCCCTGAAGACGGATGCGCAGGGAAAGGTCTTCTCGACCGCACTGCTGCGCATGGAGATCGAGGTGAAGCGGTGAGCGACCGGGTGTTGGTCCAGGTCGCGGGCGGGATCCTCACGGCGACGCTCAACCGCCCCGACAAGCGCAACGCGATCGATACCGCGATGATCGATGCCCTGATCGCGGCGGTGGAGCGCGCCGATCTCGACGCGTCGGTGCGGGTCGTCGCGCTGCGCGGCGCCGGCCGTGACTTCTGCGCGGGGATGGACCTCAACGAGCTGCTCGCCTCGGCGGGCCACACGCTCGACCAGAACCGGCGTGCCGCGCTGCACTTTGCCGAGGTCTTCACCTGCATCCGGCGCATGCCCAAGCCGGTGGTGGCGGTGGTGCAGGGACGCGCGCTGGCCGGCGGCTGCGGGCTGGCGACGGCGTGCGATCTGATTATTGCCGGCGAGTCGGCGCAGTTCGGCTATCCGGAGGTGCAACGCGGCTTCGTGCCGGCGATCGTGATGACGATGCTGCGGCGCGCGGTGGGGGAAAAGGTGGCGTTCGATCTGGCGGCCACGGGACGGCTCCTGAACGGCACGGAGGCCGCGGCGGCGGGGCTCGTGTCCCGCGTCTACGAAGACTCGGACTTCGAGGAGCAGGCCGGCGACGTGCTGCGCGTGCTCGCCGAGGCCAGCCCCTCGGCGCTGGCGTTCACCAAGCAGCAGTTCTACCAGCTGGACGGACTCAGTTTCGACGACGGCCTGCGGCTGGGCGCCGACGTCAACGCCGTCAGTCGCAGTACACCCGATTTCCGCGCGGCAATCAGCGCGTTTCTCAAGAAATAGAGCGAGGATGGATATGCGGAATCTGAACGTGCCGATGTACGATCCCGAGATGGTCCGCCCGATGCGGGAGGAGCTGACCCGCCTGGGCTTCGAAGAGCTGCGCACCGCGTCCGAGGTCGACGCCGTGCTCGCGGGCGAGCGGGCGCCCACGCTGGTCGTCGTCAATTCGGTGTGTGGCTGTGCCGCCCGCAATGCCAGACCGGCGGCGGCGCTCGCCATCCAGCACGGCCGCCGGCCGCCGCGACTCCTCACCGTGTTCGCGGGACAGGACGCGGAAGCGACCGCGCGCGCGCGCAGCTACTTCACGGGCTACGCGCCGTCGTCGCCGCAGATCGCGTTGTTCAAGGACGGGCAGCTCGTGTTCATGCTCGAGCGCCGAAATATCGAAGGCCGCAATGCCCGGGACATTGCGGCCGATCTCACTGCGGCCTTCGATAGGTTCTGCTAGAGGATTTTCCCGCGACGGACGCGGAAGTCGACGATTTGCTCCGTCCAGCTCCACAGCGAGTCCTGCCGCTCCATCGCCACGCCCTGGACTTCATGGCGGTGCCAGCCGTCCATGACCTGGGCATCCTGCGTCCAGATCTTCACGCGATTGCGGGGCACGAGCTTTTCCCAGTTCTGCGCGATCGGCGGATCGGCGTAGAGCAGCCGCACCGTGACGTTGCGCGACAGATACTCGATCGGGCTGAGATCGATCTTCGAATACAACTCTTTGGGCTGCATGCGCCGCGCGCCGGGGATGTCGGGCAGACCGTCCGAGAACATCACGATGTTCAGGGGCGCCAGCACCAGGTTCTGCCGCTTGATGTGCACCGCCGTGCGCTGGAAGAAGGCATTGAAGTCCGTGAGCGCATCGACATCGGGAAACCAGGTGCGCAGGTCGTGCTCGATTTCCGCCGGGGTCTTGCCGCTGAGGTCCTGAATCGGATGGAACGTCTTCGGCTGGCCGACGACTTCGCCCCCCAGCGAGCCGACGAAGACGTCGGTCGCCTGCTTCAGGCCGCCGAGCCCGTTGACGTGGCCGTAGATGTACAGCGCGGCATAGCGCAATGCGTCGTCGAACTTCGGGTTGTTCCGAAACGAGCCGGACACGTCCAGTCCCACGACGAGCGTGGAACGCGGCGGCGGCGCGTTAGCCGGCGGCTTGCACGCTCCTCCCACCGCCAGCGCGAGGGCCAGCAGCGCCGCGCGTTTCATCGAGCCACCTCGCCGCTGACCCTGGCGGGGAAGTGCGTGGCCGCCAGCACGTCGTCGATCGACTTGAACGGCAACGAGAAGTGCGGGCGACCGGTGAAGACGACAAACAGGAAGTTCAGGCCCGCCGCCACGACTTGCAGCACCGGCAGGGACACCAGCTCGAACAGCTCGCGCGCTTCTTTGCGGAACCACTCGCGCTCCCCCTTGAGGGCGGCGATGGGACCCTTCCAATAGTCGGCCATCGGCGGGGCACTGCCGTGCGCCGCCATTCCCTCGACCACCATGGGTTGGCGGCCGAGCAACGCGATCAACGCCGGCGCGCCAAACCGGCCGAACAAGAACCAGGTCATGCCGCGCACACCCACCCAGCCGAAGAACGCGAGACCGATGGTACCGAAGATGCCGAGCTGGATCCCCTGCTGCGCGAGCCACGGCGTCATGGCGTCGACGAGCTCACGATAGAGGAACAGCACCTCGAACATCGCGACCGCGATCTCCACGAGAATCATGAAGACGATATTGCCGGTCTGACGCTCCTTGATCGCGTCATTCAGCACCTGGATGCAGGCAAACGAGCCGGCGATGATGATCGCGAGGAAAACCCACAGGATCACGATCAGCGCGAAGCCGTTGACCTCGTATCCCGTGAGGTCGGCGAGCAGCTCGCTCATCGTGGGGCGCAGCGTAAACGTGAAGATCGTCGCCTCGACCGCCGACCACACGATCAACAGGACGAACGCCGGCCAAGGGATGCCGGGGCGACGCGACGTCGCGTCGAGCATCGCGAGCGGCGACGTGATCGCGCCCTTCAGCGTGCCCCAGACCAGCTGCACGCTCAGTTTCAGCAGCCCCCACAGCCAGCCGACGAGCACGATGAGAAACTTCACGAGGCCCGCCCAATAGAACCACACCATCCGCAACGCGTCCCACCACGCCAACGCGACCGACTGCATGAGCGTCACCGAGCGTCCCAGGCGGAAGGGGATCGTATAGAGGGATACCATGGTGCCCCAGATCCCCGCGATGAACGCCGCGGCAGGCAGCAGCAGCAGGATGGACGTCCCGGCGAGGCTCCAGAAGGTCTCGCCCCGGAGCACGAATCCAAACACCTTCGCTTGGAAGGGGACGATCCATGCCACGCCAGCGACTACCCACTGCACGAGCTGCTGGAGCACGAAACTCCATTGCTGGGTCTGTGCGGCGTTGGCGACAGTCTCTTGCATCGGAAGAGCCCTCCCACGGGATAGGACGGCGTGCGCATCGAGGCGGGCACATTGTTATAAACTGGACCTGACAAGTCAAGCAAAAGGGGCGTGACGAGCATCACGGGCGCCTTGCGACTTGCGCAAAATGCCCGGACGGGGCTACTCATCTCGGTGTGGCGGATGACCCGAAGCGTTTGATCGTCGTCGGCGACCGTGTGTTGATCGCCCCTGAGGAGGGGGAAGAGCGCACCAACGTCGGCCTCTACTTGCCAGCCTCTGCGATCGAAGGCCGCCAGGTCCAAGGCGGCCGGATCGTCGCCACCGGCCCCGGCACTCCCATGGCCGAGCCTGCCAGCATGGACGAGGAGCCGTGGAAGATCCGCGGGGCGGGCGCGGAGGTGAAATACCTCCCGATGCAGGCCGAGATGGGCGACTACGCGCTGTTCTTCCGTAAAGCGGCGGTGGAAATCACATTCGAAGAGAAGACGTATCTCGTCGTGCCACAGGCTGCGATACTGGTACTCGTGCGAGGCAAGCATGGCTGAGATGGGATGGGCGCGGAGTCGGGGTGATCGCGCCGAAGGGCAGGGCCTGCGGCGCGGTGCCTGGTATCGCGTCGTCGAAAACCCGCAAAGGGAATACGTGGTCGTCGACGTGCACCACGTCGAGATCCGGATTCCCAAGGGCGACCTGGAGATTCGCGGTGGGCGTCCGGACGCCTGGAGCGTGGTGCGCGAGCCGCACGTCGTCTGTCCTGGTTGTCATGCGCGCGCGATCATTCCCGAAGGAAAGAAAGACGCGAAGTGCGGCGAGTGCGGGCGGACCTACCCGATCGACTGGAAGGACGTCGGCTAGAGCTCCGGCGGGACGTACGGGGTCGGCGCCGGAGTCTTCACATCGGGATTCGCGTGCCGCTCACACAAGTGCTCCAGCAACTCGATCTGCCGCTTTTGGATGTGCCACAGCTCGTGCCATTGCTTGAACCGCAGCGAATCCAGCTTGTCGTGTAGATCCCGGATTTCAATTTCCGCCATCAAGTTGACTTCGTAATCCTGCTGCGCATGCATGCGATCCTTATGCGCTTGCCGGTTCTGGCTCATCATGATGACCGGGGCCTGTAAGGCGGCGAGCGTCGACAGCACGAGGTTCAGAAGAATGAAGGGATAGGGATCGAACGGGTGGGTCGCGAGCACCCAGGCGTTGATCACCATCCAGACGACGAGGATGCCGCCGAAGAGGCCGATGAATCGCCAGCTGCCGCCGAATTGCGCCACGCGATCGGCGACCCGCTCTCCCAACGTCATCGTGGTTTCGATGCCCGCGTGCACGCGTTTACTGACGCGACCACGCCGCGTGATTTTCGACACCACGGAATGCTCGAGCTCCGAAAGCTTCTGGTACTCAGCCTCGAGATAGCCGACGAACTTCTTGGCACGATACTGTTCGAGGCAGTTCGGACAGATGCCTCGCTTCGCCTCCCACTCCGGCCGATCCTGCCTGATCAGATCGAGGATCCGGTTCTCGAGCTTTTGCGGCGAAGCAAGGGTGCGACCCTCGACTTGAGCGTCGCACAACGAGCAGTTCACCTTCGGCATGCGATCGTCTCCTAAGGCTGCGGTGCGGGCAGCTGCATGTGGAATACGTGAACGAGGAACGCCCAGCGGTCGGTTTGCTCCTCGATGATTTTCGCGGTGGGTTTACCGGCGCCGTGGCCCGCCTTGGTCTCGATGCGGATCAGCACCGGCTCCGGGCCGCCCTGCGCCGCCTGTAACGTCGCGGCGTACTTGAAGGAATGCCCCGGCACGACACGATCATCGTGGTCGGCGGTGGTGATCAGGGTCGCGGGGTAATGCGTCCCCGGCTTCATGTTGTGGATCGGCGAGTACCGATAGAGGGACGGAAACTGCCCCACACTGTCGGCGGAGCCATACTCCGTGACCCAGGCCCAGCCGATCGTGAATTTGTGGAAACGCAGCATGTCCATCACGCCGACGGCGGGAAGGGCCGCCCCGAACAGCTCGGGCCGCTGGTTCAAGACCGCGCCGATCAACAGGCCGCCGTTCGAGCCGCCGCCGATCGCCAGCTTGCGCGGTGACGTGTATCCCTCGGCGATCAGATACTGGGCCGCGGCGATGAAGTCATCGAAGACATTCTGTTTGCGGTCGAGCATCCCCGCCTGGTGCCAATCCTCGCCGTACTCCGAGCCGCCGCGCAGCACCGCTTGTGCGTACACGCCGCCCATCTCGAGCCACGCCAGCACACCGATCGAGAAGCCGGGCGTCATGTTCACGTTGAATCCGCCGTAGGCGTACAGATAGGTCGGGTTCGATCCGTCCTGCTTCAAACCCTTCTTGTACGTCAGAAACATCGGGGCGCGAGTGCCATCCTTGCTGTGATAGAAGACCTGGATCGTCTCGTAGGCGGATGGATCGAAGGCGATCTCCGGCGCCTTGAAGACGCTCGATGTCCCGGTGACGAAGTCATGGCGGAAGATCGTCGTCGGGTACAGGAACGATGTGAAGGCGTAGAACATCTCCGTGTCCCGCGGCTCGCCGGTCACCTGCACGATCGAGCCGAGGGTAGGGAGCGCGACTTCTCCCAGCGGCTTGCCGTCCAGGGCGTACAGGCGCAGGTGCGAGGAGGCGTCGTGGAGATAGCGGATCACGAATGTGTTGTGAACGATCTGGGACCCTTCGATGACGTCGGCCGCCTGCGGCACGAGCTCACGCCATGCGGCAGGTTCCGGATGGCGGGTATCGACGGCGATCACGCGTCCCCGCGGCGCGCTGTTGTCGGTCTGGAAAAAGAAGCGCGGGCCCTCGTTGCCGACGAAGCCGTACGCCGCATCGAAGTCGTCGAGCAGACGGACGACGGGGGCATCGAGCCGCGGGTGTTTCGGATCGCCAAGATCCTGGTAGTAGATGCGATTGCGCCGGTCCGTGCCCAGCCACACGGCATAGACGGCGTATCGCCCGTCCGCGCTGACTTCGACGCCGAATCCCCAGTCGGGGTGGTCGGGCCGCTCGTAGACCAGGCGATCGGCCGACTGGTCGGTGCCCAACCGGTGATAGTAGACCTTCTGGTTGTGATTCACCTCGAGCAGCGGATCGGCGCCGGCGGCCGGCTCGGGGTAGCGGCTGTAGAAGAATCCCGCGCCATCGTGCGTCCACGCGGCGCTGGAGAACTTGATCCACTTCAAATGATCGCTGTGGTCCTGCCGCGTCGCGACATCGCGGACCCGGAATTCCTGCCAGTCCGAGCCGCTGCCGGACGTGCCGTACACCATCGTCCGCCCGTCCTCGGCAAACGCGAGAATCGAGAGCGCGACGGTGCCGTCCGCCGACAACGTGTTGGGATCGAGCAACACTTCCGGCGCCGCCGTCAGCGACGCTTGCGTGTAGAGGACGGCCTGATTCTGGAGGCCTGAGTTTTTGAAGAAGAAATAGCGGCCGCCCTTCTTGAACGGCGCGCCGTACTTCGGATAGTCCCAGAGCGCGGTCAGCCGGCGGCGGATGCGCTCGCGTTCCGGAATCCGTTCCAGATACGCGAACGTCACACGATTCTCCGCCTCCACCCAGCTGCGCGTCTCCGGCGAATCGACGTCCTCGAGCCAGCGGTACGGATCGGAGACCTTGGTCCCGTGGTAATCGTCCACGACGTCGTCTTTGCGAGTGGCGGGATATGTGATGGTTTGTACCAGCATGAGCGTGGTTAAGAATAGGGGAGTCATGTCGCGTAAACGTGCCCCGTGCCGCGGTTTTGGGGTAGGGGGGACGGCCGCCAACGGATGCTTCGTGCGCGCATGTCCCCCTCCCGGTTCTCCGGCGGCCTCGACGCGGCGCGCGCGGTGCTCGAGTCGCGATTCGGTCACGCGCGTTTCCGCGTGCATCAGCTCAAGGTGCTCGGCCCGCTGCTCGCGGGTCGGGACGTGCTCGCCGTGCTCCCCACCGGCGCCGGCAAATCGCTCTGCTACCAGGTTCCGGCGCTGCTCGGCGCCGGACTCACCCTGGTTGTCTCGCCGCTCATTTCGTTGATGCAGGACCAGGTCGCCGCGCTGCGGCGCCGCGGCATCGCCGCCGCGTACGTGAACAGCCAGCTCGATGCCGACCAGCAGCGCGCCGTGCTCGATGCGGCGACGGGTGGCCGGCTCGCGCTGCTGTACTGCGCGCCCGAGCGCCTGGCGTCACTCACGCGCCGCTTATGCGTAGCACGCACGCCCGTCACCCTGCTCGCGATCGACGAGGCGCATTGCATCACCGAATGGGGCAACGAATTCCGCCCGGTCTACCGCCGGTTGGGCGTGTTCCGCGCGCAGCTCGGCCGTCCACCGACAATCGCGCTCACCGGCAGCGCGACACCTGCTACCCGAGCCGACATCCTCAAAGTCCTGAGAATTCCCGATGCCGCAGTCGTCGTGACGTCGTTCGATCGTCCCAACCTGGTGTTCGCCGTGCGGCGGGTACGCCACGACCGGGAACGGTTTGCTTTGATCCGCGAGCGCGTGCGACATGCCGCCGGTGCCTCGCTCGTGTATACGCCCACCCGCCGCCTGACGGAGCTCGTGACCCGCGCGCTGCTCAGGACCAGCGTGCGGGCGGCCCCGTATCACGCCGGCCTCAGCCCGGGCATTCGGCGACGCGTGCTGCGCGCGTTCCTCGCGGGGGAGATCCGCGTCATCGTCGCGACCAGCGCCTTCGGGATGGGGATCGACAAGCCCGATGTGCGGCAAGTATTGCACTGGGGGCCGCCGCCCACGCTGGAGGCCTATTACCAGGAGGCGGGGCGGGCCGGGCGGGACGGCCACCCGTCGGAGTGTCTCGTGCTGTGGCGGCGCGAGGACTTGAGTTGGGGCAATGTCGACCCCGCCATAGAACGCTATGTCGAGTCCCGGACAAACCATCGGGCGCTGATACTGGAGTACTTCGGGGAGCCCTGACCATATTTCGGTATGCACGACGCTTTGTACTTCTCCGACCACCATCTCCAGGTCCGCGAGATGGTGCGAGACTTCGCCCGCAACGTCGTCAAACCCACCGCCCGACAATACGATCTCGACAGCCGCTTCCCCTGGGACAACGTCAAGCAGATGGCGGAGCTCGGGCTGTTCGGCATTCCGTGGCCGGAGGAGCTGGGCGGGTCGGGGATGGACTACCTGTCCTACATCACTGTCATCCACGAGCTCGCGAAGGTCGATGCCAGTCACGCCATCACCGTCAGCGCGCACACCACGCTCGGCACGTCGCCAATCATGGATTTCGGCACCGACGAGCAGAAGCGGCGCTTCGTGCCGTTCCTCGCGGCCGGCAAGGTGCTCGGCGGTTTTGGGCTGACGGAGCCGGGCGCGGGATCGGACGCGGGCGGCACCAGGACCACGGCCGTCGATCGCGGCGACCACTACGTCCTCAACGGCTCGAAGATCTTCATTACGCACGCGGGCGTGGGAGAAATCTTCTGCGTCACGGCGCGCACCGACCCAAACGCGAAGCGCACGCACGGGATCACCGCCTTCATCGTCACCAAGGACACCTGCGACCTCAGCGAAACGAAGCGGGTCGGCGTCGGCCACGCGCCCGAGCTGCCGAAGAATCGCGGAGTGCTCTCGGGCAAGAAAGAAGACAAGCTCGGCTGGCGCGCCTCCGACACGCGGGAGCTGATCTTCCAGGACGCGGTCGTCCCGAAGGAGAACGTCCTCGGACCGGTGAACAACGGGTTCCGGCAGTTTCTGCACACGCTCGACGGCGGCCGGATCGGCATCGCCGCCCTGTCGCTCGGCCTGGCGGAGGGCGCGCTGGAGGAGTGCCTGACGTATACCTCCACCCGGAAGCAGTTCGGCCGGCCCATCGCGAGCTTCCAGGGCGTGCATTTCGCCCTCGCCGACATGGC
>Ga0137415_10000148_pt1 | contig 57929 bp, 55 predicted proteins | sample CZODoug3_1_1_16f_FD_183082 | JGI IMG/M metagenome (GOLD analysis project Ga0137415, IMG submission 183082) | Vadose zone soil fungal communities from Angelo Coast Range Reserve, California, USA - CZODoug3_1_1_16fungal (Hybrid Assembly) | ecosystem: Environmental > Terrestrial > Soil > Vadose...
CAGGTCAGGGGGCCGGTTCGACCGGGCACCACTCGACGGGACTGGACAGCACCATCGTGCTGACCGGCTGCCCGTAGCGGGCGAGCCGGTCGATCACCGCCTCGAAGCCGTCCATCGACGCGGCCACCACGCGCAGCATGCAGCAGGCGTCGCCGGTGATCCGGTGGATCTCCCGCACCTCCGGCCACTGCCCGACCGAGGCATCCCGCAGCACGCAGCGCGGCCCGTAGCAGGACATCCGGATCAGCGCCGCCACCGTCCAACCGGTCTTGGCGAGGTCGACCTGGGCGTGGTACCCGCTGATCACGCCGGACTCCTCGAGCCGGCGGACCCGTTCGGCCACCGCCGGCGGGGACAGGTGCACCCGCCGCGACAGCTCGCTGAACGAGAGCCGGGCGTCGGCCTGCAGCTCGCGCAGCAGCTGCCAGTCCATGTCGTCCACCGACGCCTCCCGGGTGCGCCCAACCGGCCCTCCAGGGCAACTTTCCATGCCAAAGGCGATCCTGCCACTTTTAGTCCGACTGCCGGGGTGGATGACCGGAAGTACCGTTGTTCCGGAATTCCGAACCGGGCGCCGACCGACCACCATGAAACACATGAGCAGCCCAAACCTGCGGTCGGTCACCGAGCGGGAGCGCGCCGAGCGCGCGGCGGTCAACGACGGCCAGCCAACCCTGGAGTTCGCCGGCCGGGTGCCCTACGACGCGTACGTGCGCGCCAGCACCCTGCACAGCCTGCAGCACACCCTCAGCGACGACCCGGGGGAGCGCTCCTTCCTGGTGGTCAGCCAGGTGATGGAGCTGTACTTCGGCATGGTCCGGTTCGAGCTGCGGGAGGCCCAGCGGCTGCTGCGCGAGGACCGCGACGACGCGGTGTGGGCCGCGCTGGCCCCGTTGCGCCGCGCCGCGCTGCACCTGGAGGGCCTGAACGCGAGCTGGCGGGCGCTGCGCTGGATGACCCCGGCCGACTTCAACCGGTTCCGGGACCTGCTCGGCGAGGGCTCTGGCTTCCAGTCCGCGATGTACCGGCGGATGGAGTTCGCGCTGGGCCTGAAGATGGCCTCGCTGATCCGCCCGTTCCGCCGGCAGCCGTCGGTGTACGCCGAGCTGGTCGAGGAGCTGCGCGCGCCCAGCCTGTGGGACGAGGTGATCGCGCTGCTGGCCCGGCGCGGCTACCCGGTACCGGACGCCGCGCCCCGCCCCGACCTGCTCGCCGACCACGAACCCGACCCGGGCGTCGAGGCGGCCTGGGCGGAGATCTACCGCGACACCGGGCCGGACAACCACCTGCGGCTGCTCGGCGAGGCGCTCAGTGAGGTGGCCGAGACCTTCGGCGACTGGCGCTACCAGCACCTCAAGGCGGTCCAGCGCGCGATGGGCGCGAAGGTGGGCAGCGGCGGCACCGACGGCCTCGGCTGGCTGCGCCGGGCGATGGACCGGGTCGTGTTCCCCGAGCTCTGGTCGGCCCGGACACTGATGTGACCCACTCGGGAGGACCGCACGTGACCACCGCACTGACCGCCGCCGAGGCCGAGGCCCTCCAGCGCGACCGCGCCGACCCCGGGCACCGCGCCCTGTTCCACATCCCGCCGGCACCGGCCGGGCGCTACGCCGAGACCGCCTACCTGGCCGGCAACTCGCTCGGCCTGCAGCCGAGGGCGACCCGCGAGCAGCTGCTGGCCGACCTGGACGACTGGGCCCGGCTCGGCGTGGCCGGCCACCTGGACGCGGCGCGGCCCTGGCTGCCGTACCACGCGCTGCTCACCGGGCCGGCCGCCCGGCTGGTCGGCGCGCTGCCGGCGGAGACCGTGGTGATGAACTCGCTGACGGTCAACCTGCACCTGCTGATGGTGTCGTTCTACCGGCCGAGCGGGCGGCGGGACCGGATCGTGATCGAGGACTCGGCGTTCCCCTCGGACAGCTACGCGGTGCGCGCGCAGGCGCGGTTCCACGGCCTGGACCCGGATCGGGCGGTGGTCCGGCTGGCCCCTGGCGAGGTGCTCGGCTACCTGGCCGCCGAGGGCGACGAGGTGGCTCTGGTGCTGCTCGGCGGCGTCAACTACCTGACCGGCGAGCTGATGGACATCCCCGCGATCACCGAGGCGGGGCACGCGGCCGGCGCGGTGGTCGGCTGGGACCTCGCACACGCCGCCGGCAACGTGCCCCTGCGGCTGCACGACTGGGGCGTGGACTTCGCCGCCTGGTGCTCCTACAAGTACCTGAACTCCGGCCCGGGGGCGGTGGCCGGCGCGTTCGTGCACGAGCGCCACCTCGGCGACCCGGCGCTGCCCCGGTTCGAGGGCTGGTGGAGCACCGAGCAGGCCACCCGGTTCGAGATGGCCCCGGTGTCCCGTCCACCGGCGACCGCGGACGCCTGGCAGGTGTCCAACCCGCCGATCATGGCGATGGGCCCGGTGCGCACCTCGCTGGAGCTGTTCGACCAGGTCGGCATGGCGGCGCTGCGGGAGCGCAGCCTGCGCCTGACCGGCTACCTCGCCGGCCTGCTGGAGGCGGTCACCGCCGACCGGCCGGTCAGCGTGCTGACCCCGGCGGACCCGGCCCGGCGCGGCGCCCAGCTGTCCCTGCGGCTGCACGGCGGCAGCTCCGTCAGCACAGCGGGCGAACTGGTCCGCCGGCTGGCCGCGCGGCACGGCGTGGTCGCCGACGACCGGGAACCGGACGTACTGCGGCTGGCCCCCACGCCGCTGTACTCGACCCATCACGACTGCTGGCGGGCCGTCGAAGCGCTGCTGGCGGAGCTGTGAGCGCGCCCGGGGCGGGGTCTACCGACGAGATCGCCGTGGTCGGTGGCGGCCTGGCCGGCTGCCTGCTGACGTGTTTCCTGGCCCGCCGGGGATACCGGGTCACCGTGTACGAGCGCCGCCCGGACCCGCGCACGGCCACCCCGGAGCGCGGCCGGTCGATCAACCTGGCGCTGTCCGAGCGGGGCCTGGACGCGCTGCGCCGGATCGGGCTGGCCGAGCAGGTGCTGGCCGACGCGCTGCCGATGCGCGGCCGGATGCTGCACCCGGTGGCCGGGGCGCCCCGGTTCCAGTCCTACAGCGCGGCGGGCGACCGGGCGATCAACTCGATCAGCCGGGGCGCGCTGAACAACGCCCTGCTAGACGCCGCGCAGGCCGCGCCGGGCGTCACGCTGCGCTTCGAGCACCGGCTGACCGCGCTCGACCCGGCCACCGGCGCGCTGACCCACGAGACCCCGGCCGGGCCGGTACACACCCGGGCCGAGGTCGTGCTGGGTACCGACGGCGCCGGCTCGGCGGTGCGCGCGGCGTTGCGTGAGCGCGGGCTGTTGGACGAGCGGGTGGAGTTCCTGGAGTACGGCTACAAGGAGCTGAGCATCCCGGCCAGGGCCGGCGAGTTCGCCCTGGACCCCGGCGCGCTGCACATCTGGCCGCGCGGCACCTCGATGATGATCGCGCTGCCCAACCCGGACCGGTCGTTCACCGCCACGCTGTTCTGGCCGACCGAGGGCCCGGGCAGCTTCGCCGCGCTGGCCGACCCGGCCTCGGTCCGCCGGCACTTCGACACCCACTACCCGGACGTGCCGCTGCTGGCCCCCGACCTGGCCGAGGACTACCGGCTGAACCCGGTCGGCCAGCTGGGCACGGTGCGGGCCAGCAGCTGGCGGGCCGGCGGGCGGGTCGGGCTGCTCGGCGACGCGGCGCACGCGATCGTGCCGTTCTACGGCCAGGGCGCGAACTGCGCGTTCGAGGACGTGGTGGAGCTGGACCGCTGCCTGACCGACACCGGCACCGGCCCCGACTCCGGCGCCGGGACCGGCAGTCGGTGGGCGGCCGCGCTGGAGCTGTTCGAGCGGCGCCGCAGGGACAACACCGAGGCGATCGCGCGGATGGCACTGGCCAACTTCGTCGAGATGCGCGACAAGGTGTCCTCGCCGCTGTTCCAGCTGGGCCGCCGGGTGGAGCACGGGCTGGAGCGGGTGCTGCCCGGGCGGTACGTGTCGCGCTACGAGCTGGTGTCGTTCTCCACCACGCCGTACGCGCAGGTCCAACGGCGGGTGGCCCGCCAGCACCGGGCGCTGGCCGGGGTGTCCGCGGTGCTGCTGGCCGGGCTGGCGGCCGGCACGCTGGGCACCCGGTTCGGGGCGGCGCGGCGCCGGTAGGGTCGGCCGTCCTGGGAGGCAACGGTGAAGTACCTGATCCTGATCTACCACAACCCGACGGCCACACAGCTGTGGGCGAGCATGCCCACCGCCGAGCGCGCCGAGGGCATGGCCGTCTACACGGCCCTGAACGCGGACCTGGCGGCGTCCGGCGAGATGGTCACGACGTCGGCGCTGGCCGAGGTGGCCGAGGCCAAGCGGGTACTCGTCCGGGACGGCAAGACGATCACGACCGACGGGCCGTTCGCCGAGGTCAAGGAGCACCTGGCCGGCTTCTACCTGGTCGAATGCGCCAGCCTGGACCGAGCCGTGGAGATCGCCGCCCGGATCCCGGAGGCGGCCCTGGGCACGATCGAGGTGCGTGGCCTGCGGGAGCTGTCCGACTTCGACCTCTGAGCGGGCGACCGGGACGGCGGCGCCGGTCAAGGCGCCGGCCAGGGCGCCCGTCAGGGCATCGGCGGATGCACGGACAGGATGAACTCGACGGGCTCGGCGGAGTCGTTCAGGTACCGGTGCGGCTGGCGGGAGTCGAAGGTGATGGCCTCGCCGCCGGTGACGGTGTGCCGCACGCCGGCCACCTCGGCGGTGAGCGAGCCGGCGACCACGAAGACGCACTCCAGCGAGGCGTGGCCCCACGGCTCGCCGGCGGTGGCCTCGCCGGGCTGCAGTACGCCGCGCAGCACCTCGAGCTGGCCGTTGCCCGGAGTCAGCCGCTCGTACGCGACCTGGCCCTTCGGGCCGAGCAGCCGGGACCGCTCACCGGGGCGGCTGATCCACAGCTCCGGGGCGGCCGGATCCTCGAACAGCGTGGCCAGCGAGGAGCCGAACACCCCGGCCAGCCGGCGCAGCGTGGCCAGGCTCGGCTCGGTCACGCCGCGCTCGATCTGGCTCAGCAGCGTCGCCGACACACCGGCCTCGGTCGCGAGCGCGCGCAGGCTCAGCCCGCGCTGGGTCCGCAGCTGCCGCAGCTGATCACCGATCACAACTCTCCTCATGCAGTCTCACTGCACACGTTCGGCGTGAAATGTACGACCTACGCCGCGACCTGAGCAATCAACACTGCGGGACCGATCCCTGAAAAGGCGTTCTGAACACGGAAAATCACCCGCGCGGCGGCATTGACCGGGCGTCGGAACCGGCCGTACCGTGCCTGTTGTTGTGCAGTTGCACTGCACGCTCTGGCCAGAGCGTTGACCGCTCTCGAGCACCTGGAGCCGCCGTGGCCGCCCCACCACCCGCCGCGCCGCCCGACACCCCGACCAACCCGCCGGTCGCCCGCCGGTCGCTGTCGCACCGCTGGCTGCTCGTCCTGCCGTTCGGCTGGCAGGTCGCCCTGGTCCCGGTGGTGAACGACATCGACCTCGCGCCGCTGCACATCCCGTTCCCGATGCTCTGGCAGCTGCTGGGCATCGTGGTCACCTCGATCGTGGTCGCCGTCGTGTTCCGGCTGGACCGCCGGGCCGGCGTCGACCGCGAGGAGGCCGAGTTCCTGGCCAGCACCGCGCCCGGCGGGTCCGCCTCGGCCGCCGGTCAAGGCGGTCCGACCGGGCCGGGGGCGGTCCGATGATCATCGCGTTGGTGCTGGTCATCGTGCTGGGCACGATGGCGGGTGCGATGGCGTTCGGCCGGCGGACCGGCCGCGGCGCAAGCCCTGGCGAGACCGGCACCCAGGCAGGGGCGAAGCTGGTCGACTGGGCGGTCGGCGGGCGGCGGTTCGGCACCGTGCTGTTCTGGTTCCTCAACGCCGGCGAGGTGTACACGACGTTCGCGGTGCTGGGCATCGCCGGCTACGCCTACGCGCTGGGCGCGCCGGCCTACCTGGCGTTCACCTCGGTGTCGCTGAGCTACGCGATCGGCTACTGGCTGATGCCGAAGATCTGGCGGGCCGGCCGGGCGCACGGCCTGATCACCCAGCCGGACTTCTTCGCGGCCCGGTTCGGGGCCGGCTGGCTGGGCGTGGTGACCGGGCTGGTCGGCATCGCCGCGCTGGTGGTCTACGTGCAGATCCAGCTGGTCAGCCTGAGCCTGATCGTGCAGCTGACCATGGGCAACGCGGTGTCCGCCGCCGCTGCGGTGGTCATCGGCGCGGTGCTCATGGTGGCGTTCGTGCTGTTCGCCGGGCTGCGCTCGGCGGCATTCTCGGCTGCGGTCAAGGACGTCCTGATGATCGTCATCGTGGTGCTGCTCTCGACCACGGTGGCCAGCAAGGTCGGTGCCGCATCGCCGCTGGACGTGTTCCGGCTGGCCGAGTCCGCACACCCGGGCATCGGCCGCTTCCCCGGGCTGGACCCCAGCTCGCCGACCACGTCGGTCTGGCTGATGACCTCGGCGCTGAACGTGGCGCTGGGCAACTGGGTGTTCCCGCACCTGTTCCAGGTGTCCTACGCGGCCCGCTCGGGCACCGCGATCCGGCGCAACGCCATCTGGCAGCCGCTGTACTCGCTGGCCTACTTCTTCATCATCCTGCTCGGCTTCGCCGCCCTGCTGGCCGGCACGAAGCCGGCGGAGGGCAACTCGAACGGCGCGCTGCTGCAGTTCGTCGCCGACAAGTACCCGGCGTGGGTGATCGTCCTGGTCGCCGGCACGGGCTTCCTGCTGGCACTGGCGCCGGGCGCCACCCTGCTGCTGACCTCGGGCTCGATCTTCACCCGCAACGTGCTCGGGCCGTTCGCCCGCGACCTCACCGAGCGGGGCTCGATGCTGGCCACCCGGCTGTCCATGGTGGGTTTCGCCGCCGTGGCGGTCTGGCTGACCATCGGCAACAGCCAGTCGCTGGTGGACATCCTGCTCTACGCCTACTCCGCGATCGGCATGCTCGCCCCGAGCGTGTTCCTGGCCTTCCTGTGGCGGCGCACCTCGGCGATCGGGGTGCTGGCCGGCATCGTGGTCGGCTTCGTCGCCCTGCTGGCCCCGTTCGCCAAGCACTTCTGGTCCGATCACCTGCCGGAGTGGGAACCGGGCCTGCTCGCGATGGCGATCAACCTGGTCGTGGTGGTCGTGGTCAGCGCGTGCACGCCCCGGCCCCCGGCCGAGGCGGTCGCGGTCGGTCTGGTGCCGGCCGCCGCGCCACCCCGGGTGCTCGGCGCGACAGGCGGGGGAGGTGGTCGGGGTGGAGCCTGAGATGGAGTCGGCCGCTGTCACCGAGCTGTACAACCTGCGGGTCACGGTGGACCGGATCGAAGGACGCTCGGTCTGCGGTATGCGGGTCGGCGACTACTTCGAGCTGGCCAACAGCGCCCAGCTGACCCTGCCGACCGGCCGGCCGTTCTGCGTGTACGCCCTCGCGGCGGTGCTGCCCCTGCTGCCGGCCAAGCAACGACAGCTGCCCGAGGGCGACTGGTTGGAGCGCGACTCGCTGGTCTGCTGCCCGGACCCGGAGGAACGGCTGATCATGCGGGTGGAGCGCACCGGCCGGTGCCGGATCGCCACGGACGAGCTGACATGAGCCGGGACGAGCCGGCGTGGGTCGAGATCGGGCTCGGCCTGCAGGGCGACAAGCGACCCGGCGACTACGCCCGACTGGCCGAGCTGGCCGAGCGCTACCCGTTCGACGTGCTGAGCGTGTTCGGCGACTTCATGTTCCAGCCACCGATCGTGCCGCTGCTGGAGATGGCGGCGGCGACCTCCCGGGTGCGGCTCGGGGCGGCGTGCTGGAACCCGTTCTCGGTGCATCCGTACGAGATCGCCGGACAGGTCGCGGGCCTGGACCTCGCCTCCGGCGGGCGGGCCTACCTGGGGCTGGCCCAGGGCGCCTGGCTGGACGCGGTCGGCATCCGGCGGCGCCAGCCGGTACGGGCGCTTGAGGAGGCCGTCGCGCTGGTCACCGCACTGCTGGCCGGCGAGGACCGGGAGCTGGCCGGCGAGCTGTACCCGATGGCCGCCGGCACCCGGCTGCATTACCGGCCCGAGCGCCCCCGGGTGCCGGTGCTGATCGGCGCCTGGGGGCCGAGGATGGCCGCCCTGGCCGGCCGGGTGGCCGACGAGCTGAAGATCGGTGGCACCGCGAACCCGGCGATGGTGGACGTGCTGCGGCGCCGGATCGCGGTCGGCGCGGCGGAGGTCGGCCGGGACGCGGGCGAGGTGGGCATCGTGGTCGGCGCGGTGACCGTGGTCGACGAGGACGGCGAGCTGGCCAGGTCGAAGGCCCGCACCGAGGTCGCGCTGTACCTGGGCGTGGTGGCCGAGCTGGATCCGACGCTCACCCTGCCCGCCGACCTGCTCACCGAGGTGCGGGGGCGGGTGGCCGCCGGCGACCAGCCCGGCGCCGGCGAGCTGGTCCCGGACGACGTGCTGGACATGTTCGCCTTCGCCGGCACCCCCGAGCAGGTGGCCGGTCAGGCGCAGCGGCTGATCGACGCCGGGGTACACCGGGTGGAGTTCGGCACCCCGCACGGGCTCAGCGACGCCGGCGGCGTGCGGCTGCTCGGCGACCGCGTGCTGCCGCTGCTGAAGCGCGACCGGGTGGCCCACCCGGCGCCGGCCATTTTTCTAACGTAGAATAGAAATCTGGCAACGGAGCGGAGGCCGCGATGCACGTCGGCATGGGTGCGTTCTTCCAGGGCCTGGACTCGCCCCGGCCCGACGGGGACCTCGTGCGGGACGAGCTGCGGCTCGCCGACCAGGCCGAACCGCGCGGCTTCGGCTCGGTGTGGACCGCCGAGCACCACTTCACCCGCTATCACATGATGCCCAACCCGGCGCAGTTCCTGACCTGGATGGCCGCCCGCACCCGGACCGTCCGGCTGGGCACCATGGTGATGGTGCTGCCCTGGCACGACCCGGTCCGGGTGGCCGAGGAGATCGCCTGGTTGGACACGGTGTCCGGCGGCCGCACCGTGCTGGGGCTGGGCCGGGGCCTCGGCTCGATCGAGTTCGACAACTTCCGGCTGGACATGGGGGAGTCCCGGCAGCGGTTCGTCGAGTACGCCACGGCGATCTCGGAGAGCCTGGAGACCGGGGTGATCTCCTCCGACGGCGAGCTGTACCGGCAGCCGCCCGCCGAGCTGCACCCACCGGCGGCCGCCAGCTTCCGGGGCCGCACCTACGCCTCGGCGGTCTCCCCGGAGTCGGCCAAGATCATGGCGCGGCTCGGCTACGGCCTGATCCTGATCGCGCAGAAGCCCTGGCAGACCACGGTCGACGAGACCGCCGCCTACCGGGAGCTGTTCCTCGAGCTGAACGGCTACCCGCCGCCGCGCCCGGTGCTGCTCAACTTCACCACCGTCGACCCGGACGCCGACCGGGCCCAGGAGCTGCACGAGCGCTACACGATGGGCTACGCGCGCTCCACCATCGACCACTACGAGTTCACCAACGAGCGCCTGGAGCACATTCCCGGCTACGAGTACTACGCCGGTCTGCGGCGCAACATCCAGAAGCACGGGCTGGACAGGTTCAACCGCTTCCTGGCCGACCTGCAGCTGGGCGGCACGCCGGACTCGCTCGTCGAGCAGACCGTCGAGCGGGTCCGGGCCCTGGACGCCGGCGGGGTGATCAACGTGTTCGGCTTCGGCGGCATGGCCCCCGAGGTCGCCCAGCGCAACCTGGACACGTACGTCGAGCACGTGCTACCCCGGCTACTGGCCACCGACCCGTTCCGCGAGATCTGCGCGGCCGAGCCGGTGGCCACCACCTGACGCCGGTGGCGACGCCGCCGAGCACATCACCGCCGGACAGCCCGACCGGCGATCGACCACCGAGACCGGCCCGGTCCACTCGACCTGGGCAGGGCCGGGTGGGGTCCCGTCTGAGGAGTTGCCGAAAAGCGCACATTGACCGGCCAAATGTGCGCTTTCCGGCAACTCGCCGCGAAAACAGTCCACCGCCGCGTCGGAGCACGCCCTAGCTGGGCTGGCCGTCCACCTCGGTGGTCAGCTCGTTGTGCAGGAAGCTGCGGTAGCCCTTGATCCGGGCGGCCTCCGGCAGCGGCTCCTGATACCCCCAGGCGACGTCGGCCAGCTCGCGGCCCGCCACGTTCAGCGTCCAGTAGCTGGCCCAGCCCTTGTACGGGCACACGGTGCGGGTGTCGGTTGCGGTCAGCAACTCGGTCCGGATGTCGCTCTCCGGCAGGTAGTACCGGTTCGGCAGGCCGGTCTCGGACAGCAGCAGCGCCCGGTCGGACTCGGCCACCACCGTGTCGCCGGCCAGCACCCGCACGTGCTGGCTGTTCGCCCGCACGTCGATCCGGTGGAACGGGTCCGGCAGGTGGCCGACCGCCTCGTCGTCCTCGTCCAGCCAGCGGTCCACCCGGTCCCAGTACAGGGCCGCGTAACCGACCAGCCAGGACGCCGACCCGATCGGCTCCGGGTAGTGCCACACCGCGTTCTCCGCGACCCGGTCACCCACGTGGATCGAGCGGTAGGAGGCGTCACCCTTGAACGGGCAATGCGTGTGCAGGTCGGTGGCCTTCAGCAGGTCGGTGCGCAGGTCCGCCTCCGGCACATACAGCTGCGGCTGCAGCCCCGTCTCGTGCACCAGGACCCCGTTGCGGGTGTCCAGCACGGTCTCGCCGGCGAACTCGGCCCGGATACGCCGGGGGAACGGGTGCATCAACAGCCGGTGCTTCGGCCCGTCGATCTTGTAGTTGGTGAGCTGGTCGTCAGTACCCGCCAGCGGCCCGGGAAGCCGGGTGAGCGTCATGCTGATCCTCTCGATCCGTGTCGCGTACGTGTCACTAGCCTTCTGGTATGAGCACCCCGGCGCCGGATGTTGTTCCCACCACCGCGTACCAGTCCGAGATCTACCTGGCCGGGCTGGCCGGCAAGACCCCGGCGCTGCCCACCGACCTCACCCAGCTGGAAGGGCTGGCCGAGCAGCGGCTGGACAGCGGCCCCTTCTGGTACGTCGCGGGCGGCGCCGGCAGCGGTGCGACCATGCGGGCCAACCGGGCCGCGCTGGGCACCTGGCGGATCGTGCCCCGGATGATGCGCGAGGCCACCGTGCGGAACCTGGCCAGCACCGTGCTGGGCACCGAGCTACCGGCCCCGGTACTGCTCGCGCCGGTCGGCGTGCAGTCCATCGTGCACCCCGACGGCGAGCTGGCGGTCGCCAGGGCGGCGGCCTCGGTAGGCCTGCCGATGGTGCTCTCCACCGCGTCCTCGCACACGATCGAGGAGGTCGCCGAGGCATCCGGGGCCGGTCCGCGCTGGTTCCAGCTGTACTGGCCGACCGACGACGACGTCACCATCAGCCTGTTGTACCGGGCCCGCGCGGCCGGCTACACGACGCTCGTCGTCACGCTGGACACCTGGACGCTGGGCTACCGGCCGCACGACCTCGACCAGTCCTACCTGCCGTTCATCCGGGGCATCGGTACGGCCATCCCGTTCTCCGACCCGGCGTTCCGGGCCAAGCTCGCCGCCGCGCCCGAGGACGACCTGATGGCCGCGGTCGGGCACTGGCTGCCGATGTTCACCGGCACCGCGCTGCGCTGGGACCGGCTGTCGCTGCTGCGGGCGAACTGGGACGGCCCGATCGTGCTCAAGGGCATCCAGCACCCGGACGACGCCCGCCGGGCCCTGCAGGCCGGCATGGACGGGATCGTGGTGTCCAACCACGGCGGCCGGCAGGTGGACGGCGCGGTGGCCGCGCTGGACACGCTGCCCGGGATCGTCTCGGCGGTGGATGGCCGCGCGGCGGTGCTGTTCGACTCCGGGGTGCGCTCCGGCGCGGACGTGCTCAAGGCGCTCGCGCTCGGCGCCGACGCAGTGCTGCTGGCCAGGCCGTACGTGTACGGGCTCGCGCTGGGCGGGGAGGATGGCGTGCGGCACGTGCTGCGTTGCCTGCTCGCCGAGCTGGACGTCACTCTCGGCCTGTCCGGCTATGCCGACATAGCCGAGCTCACCCCGGACGCACTCGTGCACGGCCGCCCCTGACGCAGGCGCCCCGCCGCCAGCTCCCTGTTACCGAGCTGCACAAGCGGCAGGTTTTTCGGCCGAAATGCCTGCCTGGTGTGGAGTTCGGTAACAACAGGCCGCGCCCGATCAGGCGCCCCGCCGTCGACCGGTGGGCGGAGCATTACCCCACATTTGGGGGATGGTTGACTCGTCCGAGTCGGACACGTTGCGCTGTGACGTGCCTATGCACGCCTCTATCGAGTGAAGCCAGTGCCATAGTGGGTCCCAGCAATCGGCAGGGGGAGGAGCGTGGGCGACCGGTGGACGCGCTGGTGACGCTGGTCGGTGCGGTGCTCTCCTGGCTGCGGCCGATCTTCGGAGTGGATGTCTGCCCAGGTGACTGGGCCTGGACGACCACCGCGTTCGGGGTACTGGTCGGCCTGCTGCCGACGGCGGGCGCGGTCACGGTGGCCCTGCTGCGCCGGCGGACCGGCGGCGGTTCGCTCACCGGTGGACCGTTGGTGCCGGTGATCGGCCTGCTCACCTGCGGCCTGCTGCCCTGGCTGGCGTTCAGCGCCACCGGGGCCGTCTTCCGGACCGCACGCGTACCCGGGTTCGGGCTCACCCCCGCCGACCGGGCGTCACTCGCCGAGGTCACCTGCCTCGGCGTCTCGCAGCGCGCCTACCTGGGCTCGGCCTCGGTGTCCGGCGCGCTCGGCCACGGCGCGGTGCGCACCGCGCTGTTCGCCGTGCCGCTGGTGTTCTTCCCGGTCGTGACGGTGTTCTTCGTCTGGTGGCAGGCCAGGCTGGCCCTGCGCCGGGGCCCGCACCGGCCGGGTCGGTACTTCTGGGTACCGGTGCTGTTCCTGGCGCTGGTCACCGGGCCGATGCCGGCCGGGTCGACCGCGCAGCTGTGGCTCGGCGCGCTCATCGCGTCGGTCGGCGGCGTCTTCGTCGTACTGCTGGTGCCCGCGCCGCCCCGGCGCGTCCGGCACCCCGTGCTGCCGGCGCGCGCCATCCCGGCGCAGCGCCCGCCCAGCTCGCCGCGCTCCGCGCCGCCCGCCCGGTCCGCGGCGGCCCGGCCCGCGCCCGCCAAGACGCCCGTCACCAAGAGCCCGGCGGGTAAGGCACCGGCCGCCAAGACGCCCGCCGGCCCACCCCCGACCGCGAAGCCCGCCTCGGCCGGCCGGTCCCAGCAGCCGGTCGGGCGCTCGAAGCCGCCGACGCACGCCCAGCCCGCCGGCGCGGGCGCGATAGCCGGCCAGGCGGGCGCGGCCGTCCTCGCCGCCAAGGCCTGGGCCGCGAACGCCCTGGCCAACGCCGGACTGGCCGCCGGCCGCGCACCGAGCGCCTCGGCCGGCGCGGCGCCACCCAAGGCACCGGCAGCCAACGCACCAGGAGCCAAGGCACAGGCGGCCAAAGCACCGGCAGCCAACCCACCGGCGGCCAGCGCACCCTTGGCGGCCAACCCGGGTCCGGTGCCCGCCTCGGTCGCGGCCGCCGTGCCGAGGCCGCGCCCACCGGCCACCCTGGTCGAGCGGGCGGACGGCAACAACCGGCGGTTCGAGCTGGTCCGTCAGCTCGGCGCGGGCGGCTTCGGCGGGGTCTGGCTGGCCAACGACCACCGGCTCGGCCAGCGGGTCGCGGTCAAGGCGGCGCACGCCCCGGACCCGGACACCGAGCTGCGGATCCGCCGCGAGGCGCGGGCGCTCGGCGCGGTCCTGCACCCCAACTGCGTCCGGATCCTCGACCTGGTGGACAGCCAGGCGTACGCCGGGCTGTCCGGGCTGCGCGGCCTGGTGATCGTGATGGAGTACCTGGACGGGCAGTCGCTCGGCGACCTGATCACCGCCCGGGGCCCGGTGGACGACCTGGCGGCGGCCCGGATCTGGCTGCGTACCGCCGGCGCGCTCGCCGCCGCCCACTCGCAGGGTGTGCTACACCGGGACGTGAAGCCCAGCAACGTGGTGCTCGACCCGCGCGGCGAGCCCCACTTGATCGACTTCGGCATCGCGCGCGCGCCCGGCGACATGACGCTGACCATGCACGGCATGGTGATCGGCACACCCGACTTCCTGGCCCCCGAGACCGCGAGAGGCGACCGGGCCACCCCGTCGTCGGACTCCTGGCAGCTCGCCGCGACGATCTCCTTCGCGCTGACCGGCGTGCCGCCCCGGGGCGACCACACCAACGCGGTGTCCGGCCTGCGGGCCGCCGCCGCGAGCGCCGCGCCCAACAACCTGCCCCGCCGCAGCGTGCACCGCCAGCTGCTCGCCGCCTGCCTGGCCACCGAGCCGACGGCCCGGCCCGCGCTGTCCGAGGTGCGCCGCACGCTCGATCAGTGGCTCACCGCCCAGCAACCCGCCGGCGCCGGCGGGCGGCCGTTCAGTGTCACCCCACCTCGGCAACGCACCCTCGGCTGATCAGTCGATCGTGGTGCGGCGGTAGCCTGCGCACCCTTCGGGGCAGCGAATGCCTACCGGACAGCCGGCGCGGGCCGCGCCCCCGGAGCACAAGGGGGATGGGCATGCACCGCTATCGGATCGGCCGTGGCTCCGCCGGCCGGGCCGGGCTGCTCGCCGCGGGCACCGCACTGGCTCTCACCGCGGCGCTGGCCGTGGCCGGCTGCGCCGGGCCGCCGAACGTGACCGCGCCGCCGAGCACCAGCGAGACCGCGGCCCCGTCCTCGGCCGCCGAGGCCGCACCGACCGAGTCACCCGGCCAAGGCGGCACCGCTGGCGGTGCGGCCACCCCGACCCAACAGGCCGGCCCGGTGCCCTGCCGTGCGAACTCGCTGCGCGTGAGCCTCGGAACCGGGGACGCCGCCGCCGGTACCAGCTACGTGCAGCTGGAGTTCACCAACACGGGCAGCCGGCCGTGTGTGATCCAGGGCTTCGCCGGGGTCTCCTACGTGACCGGGGACAACGGCACCCAGGTCGGCGCGGCCGCCGAGCGCGACGGCACCAAGGGCGGGGCGGTGACGCTCGTGCCGCGCGCGGTCGCCTTCGCCACCCTGGCGATGATCCAGGTGCTCAACTACGACGAGTCGGTCTGCCGGCCGACCCCGGTGCGGGGCCTGCGGGTGTACCCGCCGGGCGACACGGTCTCGGTGTTCGTGCCGACGGACGGCACCGGCTGCACCGGCAACCCGCCCGGACCCCAGCTGCGGATCAGCACCGTCAAGTCCGGCCCCGGCCGGAACTGACACATCAGGCCGCCGGCTCAGCGCCGGCCCGGCTCGGGCCCGGCGGCCGGTTACTGGAGCGGGATCTCCTGGCCGTGTTCGCGCTCCGGGCGCGTGCCGAAGATCCGCCGGTCCGACTCGTCGATCGCGAGGTCGTTGATGCTGGCCTCCCGGCGGCGCATCAGGCCGTTCTCGTCGAACTCCCACAGCTCGTTGCCGTAGCTACGGAACCACTGGCCCTCGGCGTTGTGGCTCTCGTACTGGAAGCGCACCGCGATCCGGTTGTCGCCGTGGCACCACAGGCTCTTGCGCAGCGCGTAGTCCAGCTCGCGCGCCCACTTCTGGGCCAGGAACGCCACGATCGCCGGCCGACCGGTGACGAACTGGTCGCGGTTGCGCCAGACCGAGTCCTCGGTGTAGGCGAGCGACACGCGCTCGGGGTCGCGGCTGTTCCAGGCATCCTCGGCGGCCTGCACCTTTTTCAGGGCGTCCTCGTGCGAGAACGGGGGAAGCGGCGGGCGCTGGTTCACGGCGGGTTCCTCTCCACGGCCAGAACAGACAGAGAACGATCGCTCTCATTCGATGCACAGCGTAGAGAACGACGGTTCTCCGGACAAGACGCCCTGAGGAGCGAACTCAGGCAGCCGAGGACCACCCGTAAGCCAGGCCTGCATCACCGCGGGGCGGCTTCAGTGCGTTGCGGGAACCACCGGACGGCCGATCTCGGGCACCATCAGCGGTAACCGGTGCGGGCAGATCTGCCAGAACCGGGCCTCGGGGTCACCGGAGCGCCAGGCGTCCGCCAACCGGGTGGCCGCGCCCTCGTCGATCACTCGGCGTGGTCGGGGGCGCAGTCCGCAGCGGGCCCGCACCTCGCGGTCCAGCGCGCGCCAGGCCTCGTCGGCCGCGGAGTGCACGCTGACCGTCGCCGGCCCGTACTCATCACCCAACATCAGGGTGTACACACTCATCACGTCGTACGACAACGGATCTGACCTTCCGCTCTGGACTGCGGGCCCGGCACGGGGGAGCGCTCGCGGGAACCGTGTCCATTCAACTCCATCGGGGGGCGCCGGTTACGCATCGCCACGCCCGTTTCAGCGGCCGGCCACCCCGCAGCGGTGGCATCCACGCCAGCGGCACGGGCCGCCGTTGGTCATCCGACACGACGAGGAGCTCGCCGCACCCGCCGCGACCCAGCGGCCATCGGCCGGCGCGACGCCCGGTTGATGATCAGATCAGTGATGATTCGTCTGCTAAATTCCGGAGATGCCCACCAGCCGGGTCGACCGGCGCAAGGCCAGCACGCGGGCCGCGCTCGTCGCCGCCGCCCGCCAGTTCCTCGCCAAGGACGGCCGGACCGACGTGAGCATCCAGGAGATCACCGACCGCGCCGACGTGGGCTTCGGGTCCTTCTATAACCACTTCAGCAGCAAGACCGAGCTGTTCGACGCGGCGGTGGCCGAGACGCTGGAATACCACGGCCAACTGCTCGACGCCCTCACGGCCGACATCGAGGACCCGGCCGAGGTGTTCGCGGTGAGCGTGCGACACACCGGGCGACTGCCGCGCAGCCACCCGGAGCTCGCCCGCATCCTGCTCCACACCGGCATCCCGCACCTGATGGAGGACGCCGGTCTCGCCCCCAGGGCGCTGCGCGACATCCACCGGGCGACCGAGTCCGGCCGGTTCATCGTGCGGAACCCGGCGGTGGCGCTGGTGGCCACCGGCGGCTCACTACTCGGGCTGCTCAAATTGATCGACTCCACGCCGGGCATCGACGTCGAGGAAGTGGCCGACGAGCTCGCGGTGGGCATCCTCTGCCTGCTCGGCCTGCCCAGGGAGGCCGCGCTCGAGCTGTGCGCCCGACCGTTGCCGCCGCTGCCGCCAGCTGCCTGAACTCCCCGAAAAGTTGATCAAGAAAACTCGAAGACCCCGTCGCGGAGCACCGGCACCGCGTCACTCAGGTCCAGCTCGGCGGCGATCAGCACGTCTTCCGGGTAGCCCCCGCTGATCAGCTCCCGGCCGCTCGCACAGTCCCGCAGCGCGCCGTACAGGTCACCGGCCACCGCCCGATAGCTCGCGGCGGCGGCAGCGGCCTCGGGGGAGAGGCCGGTCCAGCCGTCCTCCAGCAGCGCGTCCAACAGCGCCCCGGCGCCCCACAGGTCCTCGACGGCCGGGCGCAGGCTGGCGTCCGGCCAGCGTTCGCCGGCCGCGATCACGGCGACCCGGAGCTCGGGCCGGGGCCGGCTGCGCAGCCAGGCGGCCGCCGCGCGCCGGTTGCGCAGGCTCACGCCGAGCACCGTCGCGCCGGTGCCGGCCAACTGGACGCTGATCGTCGAGCCGTTGGGTGAGGGGAGTACCAGTCGGTCCAGGGAGACCGGCGCATCCCGGACAGAACGGGGGGAGAGGCTGACCTCACTGCGTCGGCCCGCGATCGAGCGACGGCCAGGGTGGCCTTACGGACCTCAGCGAACCGCGTTGCAGCGGAGTCATTCACACGAAAGGGGATGACCTGGACCTTGCGATCGGCCGCCACCGTCAACGTCGTACTGAAACTGAGCACGTCCACAACAACCGCGACGTCGCAGTCCGCCGCGACCGCCTCGGCACCAGTCGGACCCCAGTCCATTCGAACGCGGTAACCGTGCTGGCCATGTGCCTGGACAGGTGAGGGATGCACCGGACCCTGTCTACACCCGACGTGCGCGGCGGCCCACCGGGAATTCACCATGAGCGAACATGTGCGCCTACGGTGAAAACGGCCGTTTCGACAGCGCGCGGGGCACTCAATGCAGGCCATTCTGAGTGGGCAGTCAACCTGACGGAGGCGGACCTCGGTGTCGAAATTTCGGACAGAAGTTGTCCACGGCCCACACTTTAACGGTCAACAATTCGGTATACTATTGGACCGGTACCGGTCCCAATCGGCAACCACCGACGCTGCCACGTCAATTTCCGACGAGGTCGTCTATGAACGACTGTTGGAGCAACGCATCATCATGCTCGGCCGGGAGGTCGACGACCAACTGGCCAACCGGATCTGCGCACAGCTGCTGTTGCTGGCGAGCCAGGACGACCGGGCAGAAATATCACTGTACATAAATTCACCTGGTGGCTCGGTGACCGCCGGTCTGGCCATATACGACACCATGCGGTTCATCGAATGTGACGTGGCAACCTGTGCGGTGGGCACGGCGGCCTCCATGGGCCAGTTCTTGTTGACAGCGGGCACACCCGGGAAACGGTCCGCATTGCCGCACGCGGACATCCTGATGCACCAACCACATGCCGGCGTCGGCGGCACCGCGTCGGACATTGTCATTCAGGCGCAGCAGTTCGAAAGGCTCAAACGTCGGACCGCCGAACTGACCGCGGCACATACCGGACAGACCGTGGACCAGATCCTGCGGGATTCGGACCGCGATCGTTGGTTCACCGCGCACGAGGCACTCGCGTACGGGTTCATCGACCATGTCGTCGATACGACACACATGTTGCCTGGCCAGGCTCGCCGCTGAGCGCCTGGGCGCCCCGGCCCGGTCGGGGGCGACCCCCACTACTGCCGCCCGGCCCGCCGGTGCAGGTCAGCCAGATCCCGCTAGGTTGACATAATGTCGATTATCGGCTCAGAGATAACGGCAGTGGGGAAGTGGTCCGTACCTCCGCCACGCGGGCCGCCCGACCACCACACCCACCCCCGGCCACCGCCATAGCCCCATTCGCCACTCACGGGATCAGCACGGACCGAGCCGTTCGGTCATATTCGCCCACACCGCCGGGGTCCCCCTGATCCACATTTATCTGCCCCCACAGAGCCAGCGGCGACATACCGTCGTCCGATGTCGGAGAGAGTCACCATGAGAGAAATCCGGAGCTCAATGCCCGAGCCCATGATCGGTCGGCGAATACTGCCCTCGTTCATCGAGCGCACCAGCTACGGCAGCTACGAGACGACCCCATACAACAAGCTTTTCGAGGAAAGGATCGTATTCATCGGTTCATCGATTGATGACGCAGCAGCCAATGACATTGTCGCGCAACTGATCTATCTCGAGTCGAGCGAGCCGGACCGCCCGATTTCATTGTACATCAACTCACCCGGTGGCTCATTGACGGCTATGGCGGCCATCTACGACACCATGCTGTACATACGGCCCAGTATTCATACGTACTGCCTCGGCCAGGCCGTGTCCGCCGCCGCATTGTTGCTGGCCGCCGGCCAGTCCGGTCGACGATCCGCGGTACCGCATGCCCGAATTGCACTCGCCCAACCGGTATTCGAAGGAGTTCACGGGCAGATTTCTGACCTGACCATTCAGGCCACCGAAGTCTCTCGACTGCGGCAGCTCTACGAACGAGTGCTGGCGCGGGCCGCCGGCAGACCCGAGGACCAGGTGCGCCGAGACATCGAGCGGGAGCTCATCCTCACCGCCGAGCAGGCCCGCGAATACGGGCTCGTGGACACCGTGCTGGAACCGAGGAAGGCCGCCGCACAGGACGGCCACTGAGCCGCCACAAGATGCCGCCACAAGATGCCGCCACGAGATGCGCCAACCCAGCACAGCATTCCGCCCCGCCAGCAATGCGCACGGGCGGGGCGGAAAAGACCGGTCGGCGCGGCTCCGTGGGGTAAAGCCGCGCCGACCGGGGTCGAGTCAGCCGTTTGTCGGCGGGCGCTCGACGAGCTGGCTCAGATAGAGCTGTTCGCCGAGCTTCTCGATGAGCTCGAGGTTCGTCTCGAGGTAGTCGATGTGCTCTTCCTCGTCGTGCAGGATCTCCTCGAAAAGGTTCGCGGTGGTGATGTCGCCCTTCTCGCGGCACATGGCAATGCCGGGGCGCAGTCGCTCCACGACCTCGAGCTCGACCGCCAGGTCGCAGGTGAACTGCTCCGGCACGGTCTGGCCGACACGCAGCGAGAACAGCCGCTGGTAGTTCGGCAGCCCCTCCAGGAAGAGGATGCGGTTGGTGATCTTCTCCGCGTGCTGCATCTCTTCGATAGATTCGGCACGAGTGTGCTCGGCAAGTTTGGTGAATCCCCAGTTGGCCTGCATCTTGGAATGCAGGAAGTACTGGTTGATCGCGGTGAGCTCACTGGTCAGCTGTTCGTTCAGCAGAGCAATGACCTCGTCGTCTCCACGCATGGGTGCGCATCCCCCTCGTCAATCTCAGGAATGCGGCCGACGCTACACCTAACTCTGCGCATTAGGACACAGTCACAGTGAGTTAGGGGAGCATGTGGTGGGCTTAGGGAAGCCCAGGGTAACTAAGTCTTACCAGAGTAAAAGGGCTCAAGCGCTCCGTGGTAATGCACAGAATCGCGGCCTACTCAGAACTCCGCCGTTCGCCAACATCTGCTCGATGTTCTCACGACAGCCCCCACATCCGGTACCGGCAAATGAGAGCTTGCTTACCTCTTCCACCGTGCGAGCGCCGGCGTGGATGCAGTCCTGGATTTCGTCCTCGGTCACCGCGACGCACATACAGACGAACATCGCGTCCCGTTCCCTCCACCCGACGACTTAGTGAGGCAAGCCTAAGGAAAGCATGCCTAGCCTCCACTTCGCAAGGCCGACAGCCTTGGGCAAACTCAGCTGACCCGGCATGCTGGCTGGCGCCGGTTCAGCTCGGCAGCAGCGCGCGGAAGGAGATCGGGGTGCCGCTCGACGAGTACCGCCGCAAGCGGGACCGGGGCCGCACCCCGGAACCGATCCCGGCCGAGGACCCGACCCCGGCCGAGCCGCACGGCGACGTGTTCGTGATCCAGCAGCACCACGCCCGCAGCCTGCACTGGGACCTGCGGCTGGAGCGGGACGGCGTGCTCGCCTCGTGGGCGGTGCCCAAGGGGTTGCCCGAGGACCCGGGCACGATCCGGCTCGCGGTGCGCACCGAGGACCATCCGATGGAGTACGCCGACTTCGCCGGAGACATCCCGGCCGGCGAGTACGGCGCCGGCCGGATGACCATCTGGGACCGCGGCCGCTACGACACCGTCAAGTGGACCGACACCGAGGTCCAGGTCGTGCTGCACGGCAGCCGGGCCATCGGGCGGTACGTGCTGCTGCGCCGCGGCCGCACACCGAAGGAGTGGTTGCTGCGCAGGGGAGATCCGGCCCGCGACCCGGACCGCCGGCCGCTGCCCCGCGAGCTCTCCCCCATGCTCGCCACCCCTGGCCCGCTACCGGAACCCGACGAGGGCTGGTGCTACGAGGTGCGCTTCGGCGGGACCCGGGTGCTGGTCAGGGTGGACGGCGGCCGGGTCGAGCTGCTCGACACCCAGAGCATGCCGCTGCCCGACCGGCACCCAGAGCTGGCCGGCCTCGGTGCCACGCTGGGCAGCACGGCGGTGCTGCTGGACGGCGAGATCGGCGGTACTCCCCCGGGTCTGTGGATCAGTGACCTGCTGCACCTGGACGGGCGGGACTGCCTCGAGCTGCCCTACTCCGAACGCCGCGCGCTGGCCGAGTCGCTGCCGCTGACCGGGCCGCACTGGCGGCTGGCGCCGTCCTATCCCGGCGGCGGCGCGGCGGTGCTCGCGGCGGCCGCGGAGCAGGGCCTGCCGGCCGTGCTGGCCAAGCGGGCCAACTCCCCGTACCGCCCCGGGACGAGCGACGGCGACTGGATCGAGATCAACACCGGCGCCGCTCCCCCGCCCACATCCGCTTCGGCCGAGGAGCCCGACCAGCCGCCGGACGGCGCCGGCACCGCCCCCAGCAGCACAGCACCCGCCACCGCGTCCGCCACAGCACCCGCCACCAGGGCCCGGACCGGCGGCTCGCGCACGGTGTCCAGCGTCGACATCGACGGCCGGCGGGTCCGACTGGCCAACCCGGACAAGGTGATCTACCCGCTGACCGGGTTCCGCAAGCGGGACGTGCTGGCGCACTACCTCGAGGTGGCCGGGGCGATGCTGCCGCACCTGGCCGGCCGCGCGGTCACGCTGCGACGCTGGCCGGACGGCGTGGATGCACCGTCGTTCTTCGAGAAGAACGTGTCACGGCACGTGCCGAGCTGGGTGCGCACGGTCCGGCTGCCCACCCCCGGTAGCGCCGCCGGCTCGGAGTCCATCGACTACCCGCTGATCGACGACGCCGCCGGCCTCGCCTGGGTGGCCAACCTGGCCGCGCTGGAGCTGCACGTGCCGCAGTGGACGGTCGACCCGGACGGCGAGCCGCGCGCCCCTGACCTGCTCGTCTTCGACCTGGATCCGGGCGAGGGCGCCACGATCGTGGACTGTGCGCGGGTGGCCGAGCGGGTCGCCGGGGTGCTCGCCGAGGACGGCTTGGCGGCCTATCCCCGGACCAGCGGCGGCAAGGGCATGCAGCTCTACAGCCCGGTGCGGGTGACCCGCTCGGATCAGACCAACGAGTACGCGAAGGCCGTCGCCGAGCGGCTGGCCGCTGCCGACCCAGCCCGGGTGACCGCGGTGATGGCCAAGCAGCGCCGCCGCGGCCGGGTGTTCATCGACTGGAGCCAGAACAACCCGGCCAAGACCACGGTGGCCAGCTACTCGCTGCGCGGCCGGCAGCGCCCGACCGTGGCCACCCCGCTGACCTGGGATGAGGTCGGGGGCTGCCGACGCCCGGAGGACCTGGTGTTCACCGCCGCCGACCTGCCGGACCGGTTGGCCAGGCACGGCGACCTGATGGCCCCGCTGCTCGCCGGGGGCCACCCGCTGCCGGTCCGCTGAGCCTGACGAAATCCCCGACTCACCCTGACCGAATCCCCGACTCGCCCTGACGGAATCCCCGACTCGCGGGGTTTCCTGGAACGGGGGCTTCTAGACTTGGGGTGGTGAGGCCTGATGCGTCCGGTGCCCGGCCGGGCGCCGCGCACCCCTATCTGGCCGGTCCGTATCCGCGTGCCCTGGTGCACCGGGGCTGGCACCTCGACGAGCTCGCCGGCCTGGAGAACTCGATGTCCTCGTTCCGCCGGGCGCTGGACGAGGGGTTTCGGTACCTGGAGCTCGACGTGCACGCCACCGCCGACGGTGCGGTGGTCGTGTCCCACGACGCCACCCTGGACCGGACCACCGACGCCGCCGGCCCGATCGCCGAGCAGCCCTGGGAGCAGGTCCGCCGGGCCCGGATCGCCGGCCGCGAGCCGCTGCCCGCGCTGCGCCAGGTGATCGAGGAGCTGCCCGGCGCGCTGCTCAACATCGACGTGAAGGCCGACCCGGCGGTGCGCCCCACCCTGGAGCTGCTCACCGAGGCCGACGTGTGGCACCGCGTCTGCCTCGCGTCCTTCTCCGCCGCCCGGCTGGGTCGGCTGCGCCGGGACGGCGGGTCCCGGCTGATCACGTCCTGCTCGCCCCGGGACGTGCTGAGCCTGCGGCTGCGCGGCTGGCTGCGCCAGGCCCGGGTGGCCTGGGCCGGCGGCTGGTTGCCGGTACCCGCCCAGCTGGCCCAGGTACCGCGCCGGCAGGGCCCGGTGACGGTGGTGGACCCGGCGTTGCTCGGCGCGGCCCACGAGCTCGGCATGGAGGTCCACGTGTGGACCATCAACGACGCCGCCGAGATGCGCGAGCTGCTGGACATGGGCGTCGACGGGTTGATCACCGACCGCCCGGACCTGCTGCGTGACGTGCTCGCCGACCGTGGCCAGTGGCCGGCTCGGTGACCCGGCTGACCGGCGCCCAGCGCGCCTGGTGCGTGTACGACTGGGCCAACTCGGTGTTCAAGGTCTCCGTGCTCACCGTGTTCTTCTCCCTGTACCTGACCGATGTGGCCACCCAGGACGCCCGTGCCGAGGGACAGCCCTGCCAGAGCGCGCTGCGGGACTGCGCGGTGTCGATGTTCGGGGTGTCGGTGCAGGCCGGCTCGGTGTTCGGCTTCCTGCTGGCCGGCTCGACCGTGCTGCAGGTCGTCGTGCTGCCGATCACCGGGGCGATCGCCGACCGGGCCAGCAACAAGCGCGCGCTGCTCGCCGGGTTCGCGATCGCCGGCGCGGTGGCGACCTGCGGCCTCGCAGTGGTCAGCGGCACCTCCTGGAAGCTCGGGGCGCTGGTGTTCGCGCTGGCCAACGTCTGTTACTACGGCTCCGTGGTGGTCTACTACGCGTTCCTGCCGGAGATCGCCACACCGGACCAGCGCGACGACGTGTCCTCGAAGGGCTGGGCGTTCGGCTACCTGGGCGGCGGGCTGTGCCTGGCGCTGAACATCGGGCTGATCCAGGCGCGTGGCCTGTTCGGGCTGTCCGAGGCCGGCGCGATCCGAGCCTGCTTCGTGGTCTGTGGGCTGTGGTGGGCGGCGTTCACCGTGGTCTCGCTGCGCCGGCTGCCCGAGCCCGGCGGGCCGGCGGTCCCGGACCGCGGCGGCGCCGAGCTGGCGGCCGGCTTCCGGCAGCTGCTGGCCACGCTGGCCGACGCCCGCCGGTTCCCGATCACGCTCGCCTTCCTGGCCGGCTTCCTCGTCTACATCGACGGCGTCAACACGGTGAACGCGACGGCCGGCCTGTACGGCGCCCAGGAGCTGGGCCTACCGGTCCAGGTGCTGACGGTGACGATCCTGGCGGTGCAGTTCGTCGCGTTCGGGGGTGGCCTCGCGCACGGCTGGCTGGCCGCCCGGATCGGCGCCAAGCGCACCCTGCTGATCAGCCTGGCGCTCTGGGCGGTGGTCATCACGGGCGCCTACTTCGTGCACTCCGGGCAGCGGCTGCAGTTCTACGCGGTGGCGCTGGGCATTGGCCTGGTGATCGCCGGGCCGGCCGCGCTGTCCCGTTCACTGTTCAGCCAGCTGGTACCGAAGGGCCGCGCGGCGGAGTACTTCGCGCTCTACACGCTCGGCGAGCGCGGCACCTCGTCCCTTGGCCCGCTGGTGTTCTCGCTGGTCGCGAATGCGACAGGGTCATTCCGGCCGGCGATTCTGTCCCTGATCGGCTTCCTGGTGATCGGCTTCGCGATCGTCGCCGCAGTGCCGCTGCGGCGTGGCATCCGCGCGGTGGGCAATCCCGAGCCCCGACTGGTCTAAGGTCCACTTCGAAGAAGTGTGAGGTAGCTCACACATGGCGACCGGGTCACAAATAGGATTGCAAACGGCCCTGATGGGGGACACTAAGGGACGGCGCGGAGGGTGGCGTGTGTCGACAATAGTAATCGACGCCACGTCGACTGACGTGCCGGAGAGGGAACGTACGCGCTAGGGGCGACGTTACACGAGGTGCTGCGAGCCCGGGATCCCTCCTCCGGGCCACGAAGTGAGAGGACTACATCATGGCGGACCGTGTGCTGCGAGGCAGCCGGCTCGGGGCTGTCAGCTACGAGACCGACCGCAATCACGACCTCGCGCCGCGCCGGTCGGTCCAGTACGCCTGCCCCAAGGGGCACGACTTCGACGTCCCCTTCTCCGACGACGCCGAGCCACCGATGAACTGGGAATGTCGCCTGCACGGCAGTGTTTCCAAGTTGATCGACGGTGTCGAGCCGGAGTCGAAGAAGGTCAAGCCCCCGCGTACCCACTGGGACATGCTGCTCGAGCGTCGTTCGCTCGCCGAGTTGGACGAACTGCTCGCCGAGCGGCTCGAAGAACTGCGTGGCCGTCGCTCGAAGAGCGCGTGACGCAAGGCTGACGTTCGCAGTCAGCGCACTGAACCGAACCGCGTGACGACGCGGCTTCACAGCGGTACCCGTGTCGGCCTGATCCCCTCGGGGGTCGGGCCGACACTGCTTTCCGGGCCGGCGAAGCGGTGCCTCCGGGCGCATCCGGGCACCGCGGCTCAGGCCGAGACGGCGTCCCGAGGACGGCCCTCCTCACCCAACCCGAGCCGGCTGGTCACACCCCATCGGGTGACACGCCACAGGGCCTCGCGGACGATCGAACCGCTCATCTTGGAGTCGCCGCGCTCCCGCTCGGTGAACGTGATCGGCACCTCGTGCACCCGGAACCCGGCCCGCACGGCACGCCAGGCCATGTCGATCTGGAAGCAGTAACCCTGCGAGTTGACCTCGCCGAGGGCCAGCTCAGCGAGCACGTGGCGGCGGAACACCCGGAACCCGGCGGTGATGTCCCGGATCTGGACACCCAGGGCCAGCCGGGAGTACAGGTTGCCGCCGCGCGACAGCACCTCGCGGTGTTTGGGCCAGTTCACCACGCTGCCGCCAGCGACGTAGCGCGAGCCGAGTACGAGGTCCGCGTCGGCCAGCTCGGCCAGCATCGCCGGCAGCGCCTCCGGGGGGTGCGAGCCGTCCGCGTCCATCTGCACGATGGTCTGGTAGCCCTGCTCCAGCGCCCAGCCGAACCCGGCCAGGTACGCGGCGCCCAGCCCGTCCTTGGCCTTGCGGTGCATCACCTGCACCTGGGCGTCCTCGGCGGCCAGCCGGTCGGCCAGCTCACCGGTGCCGTCCGGGCTGGCGTCGTCAACGACCAGCATGTGCGCCTCGGGCACCGCCGCCCGCACCCGGTGCACGATCTGCGGCAGGTTGTCCCGCTCGTTGTAGGTCGGGATGACCACCACCAACGACCTGGTGCCGCCGCCTTCGGCGTGCTGGTCAGCCATCCTCTTCCCCCCGCGTCTCATCCGGTTCCTCCGGCGGCACCGGTGCCACACCGGCCGCGCCACGGCGCCAGGCGACCCCGAAGGCAACCAGGCCCAGCACCGCGAGCAACCACTCGGGCGCCGCGCCGAACCGGGTAGCCAGCGTAGTCGTCGTGCGCAACGGCACCTGCTCGACCAACGCCGCCGGCGTGAACACCGGGGTCCTGGCGAGCTCGGAACCATCCGGGGCAATGATCGCACTGACCCCACTCGTGGCTGCGACCACCACCGCCCGGTCGTGCTCCACCGCCCGCAGCCGGGACATCGAGAGCTGTTGGAAGGTCATCTCGGAGAGCCCGAAGGTGGCGTTGTTGGTGGGCACGGTGAGCAGCTGCGCGCCGTTGCGGACACTGGCGTTGACCAGGTCGTCGAACGCGACCTCCCAGCAAATGGCCACCCCAACCGGAATGCCGGCCATGGTGACCACGCCCGGCCCGTTGCCCGGCACGAAGTGGCCGGCCCGGTCGGCGTACGGCGAGAGCAGCCGGAAGAAGCCGCGCCACGGCAGGTACTCGCCGAACGGCAGCACCCGGCGCTTGTCGTTGCGCTCGGTCGGCCCCACCGCGGGCGTCCAGACCAGGGCCGAGTTCGCGGTGTGCAGGCCGTCGGGTAGCACCAAAACGGCGCCGACCAGGATCGGCACGCCCATCCGGTCGGTGGCCGCGGTGATCTCGGCGTAGGCGTCGGCGTTGCGCAGCGGGTCGATGTCCGAGGAGTTCTCCGGCCAGATCACCAGGTCGGGGTGCGGCGCCCGGCCGGCCGCGATGTCGTCGGCCAGCGCCATGGTGCGGCGTACGTGGTAGTCCAGCACGGCCCTGCGCTGGGCGTTGAAGTCCAGCCCGAGCCTCGGCACGTTGCCCTGCACCGCGGCGACCGCGATCGTCCGGACCGGCGCCGCCGCCGACCCGGTCAGCCAGGCCGGCACCGCCACCGCGACCAGCACGGGCAGCAGCACGCAGGCCACCGGCGTCCAGCCGGGCCGCCAGCCGGTCGGGAACCGGCCCCGCTCCGGGCGGACCAGGTTGTGCCCCAGCGCGGCCAGCCCGAAGCCGGTGAGCACTACCGCGAACGAGACCAGCGGGGTGCCCCCGACCGAGGCCAACCGCAGGAACGGGCCGTCGGCCTGGGAGAACGCCACCTTGCCCCAGGAGAAGCCGCCGAACGGGAACCGCGCGGTGAACGCCTCGGTGGCCACCCACAGCGCCGCCATCCAGACCGGGGCGGCGGGCAGCCGCGTGCTCACCGCGATGAGCGCGCAACCGAGGCCGACGAACACGGCCTCCATCAGGGCCAGCGCCAGCCACGGCACCGCGCCCACGTAGATGCCGACCCAGGGCAGCAGCGGCGCGAAGTAGCCGAGCCCGAACAGCACGCCGAAGCCCAGCCCGGCCCGCCACCGCCGCTCGCGCAGCACCCAGCCGAGCAGCGCGAATGCCACCGGGGCCAGCCACCACAGGGTCCGGGGCGCACAGGCCAGGTACATCAGCACGCCGCCGGCGGGCGCCGCCACCAGCCGGGCGAGCGGCGCCCGCCAGTCGGGACCGCCGAACCGGGCCGGCCAGCCGGGCCGCCGCGTGCGACCCGGCGGCCGGACCGGGTTGGTTGTGGAGGCCGGTGAGGACGTCACGAGGTCAGCCTAAGCGGCGCGCCCGTGCATCCCCAGGGCGGCCGGCGCCGCCCCTGGCGCCGGCCGAGGGAGTCAGACCGGGCGCTTCGGCATGATCACCCACAGCACGAGGTAGATGATGAACTGCGGCCCCGGCAGCAGGCACGACAGCACGAAGAGCAGCCGAACCACGAACGGGCTCATCCCGAAACGGTCGGCCAGTCCGGCACACACCCCCGCGATGACCGTTCCGTGCCGAGGACGACTCAGCGGCGCACTCACGACTGCCTCCTTCTCGTGCGCGGCACCGGGTGCGTCGCGCATGACTCAAGAATGCCCACCTCAGGGCGGCTCTGAACTCGGTGGGGGCCCTGATTTCGGACTCGGGGTGACCCCGAGGCATCCCTCGGTGGAGCAACGCACCCGCCGATCGAGGCCGACAGACGCCTCCGTACGGGCACACTGCCTACACGTTCGGTGAATTCACCGGAGTTCGATCACCGATTACGGTGATCCAGTGCACAGACGTGTCACCAGCCTCACCAGCCTCGTCCGTACCGTGCTCGCCGTTGTGCTGTTAGGGCTGGTCACCGCCATGGCACCCGGCCCGGCGGCGGCCCCCGCCGGCACGCCCACCGCCGGGGTGGTCGCCACCGCGTCCGACATCGTGGACGCCACGGCGGCCGACCCTGTGGTTGCCGCGCCGGCAGACCCTGTGGTTGCCGCGCCGGCTCCGCGCCCCTCGCCGAAGCCCAGCCCGGCGCCCAAGGCCTCCCCCGCGCCGAAACCGGCCCCGAAGGCCGCTCCGGCGCCCGCCGGGGGCAAGCGCACCGCGATCGTGGCGCTCGGGGACAGCTCGGCCTCCGGCGAGGGCGCCGGCGACTACGACGCGGGCACCAAGGGCGAGAAGGGCGACTGGTGCCACCGGTCCTCGCACGCCTACATCCGGCACACCGGGCTGGCCAGCACCGCGTTCAACCTGGCCTGTTCCGGCGCAACCTCGGCGAACGTCGGATTCGGCACCGCCGTGAAGAACACCGAGGGCTCCCAGGCCAAGCGGCTGGCCGAGCTCGCCAAGAACTTCAAGGTGACCACCGTGGTCACCCAGTTCGGCGCGAATGACGACCCGTCCTTCGGCAGCGCGATCGTGCGCTGCGTCGCCGTCTACCTGAACCCGTCACTGCCCGGCTGCGCCAGCACCCTGGCCAGCCAGTGGCCGTCCCGGCTGGCCGCGATGAAACCGAAGGTGCAACACGCGCTGGACGACGTGCGCACGGCGATGCGTCAGGCCGGCTACCGCGACCAGGACTACACGTTGGTGGTCGCCTCGTACGCGTCGCCGGTCACCGACACGATGGTGTCCACCCACGGGTTCATCGGCTGCCCGTTCCGTTCCGAGGACGCCCGTTGGGGCCGGGTGACGGCGGTGCCGCAGCTGTCCAACGCCCTGCGCGGGGTGGCGGACCAGGTCGGGGCGCGGTTCCTGGACCTGTCCCGGGCCACCGAGGGCCACGAGGCGTGCACCAACAAGGGCGCGGAGTGGCAGCGGCGGCTCACCGTCGACCCGAAGGTGTTCGCCTCCGGCGGCATCTCCGCCGCCAGCCACCTCGCCCAGGAGTCCTTCCACCCGAACGCGGTCGCCCACGCGCAGCTGGCCGACTGCCTGGCCTCGTTCGTCCGGGTCAGCGCCAAGCACGGCCTGTGCCTGCCGGGCAAGGACGGCAAGCTGCACGCCCAGGCCGGGGACGCCAGCCCGGTGCGGGCGCTCGCCAAGTAGGCCCCGCCTCCGCCCGCTAGCTCGACCTGAGGGACCGCCGCAGCACGGTGACCGCGCCGACAGCCAGACCGGCCAGCCACAGCGCCCAGCCGAGGGGCAGGAACCCGAACTGCTCCCGGAGCACCCCGGCGTCGTCCACCGCCGAACCCGCCGCGGCAACGATGAGGAAGCTGCCCAACCCGGCCCACATCAGCCCCGCGGCGACCCGGAAGGCCGTTCGATGTCGCGCCCTGCGCACCGACTGCCAGGTGGCGACGATCAGCATCACCACGCCGACCAGCCCCAACACCAGTGCCGGCCAGGGAAGCGGACCGGGCGTACTCCAGGACATTCTCACGACCTCCGGCCTCGTCGATCGGCGCGGCCCGTAGCCGACGCTCGCTACTGAGGACGCACACCCGCCGGGGCCGGTTGCCCGACCGTGTCGAGATCACCCCAAGCTGTTATCCGACCGCTCCCGGATCAGGCGGAGAACTCGTCGGCGATGAGCGCGCCGAGCTCGAGGAACGCAAGCTGCGTCTCCTCGCGCATGGCGCCGAGGTCGAGGCGGCCGCCGGTGGCCAGGTGCGGGTCGTACGGGATCTCCACCACCGCCCGGCAGCGGGCCAGGAAGTGCGCCCGGACGCGCTCGCGGTCGATCTCCGGACTGACCCGGTCACAACACAGCACCACGACCGCGTCGGCCACCTGCTCGGCGTAGCCGTGCGCGACCAGCCAGTCCAGCGTCTTCGACGCCCGCGACGCCCCGTCCACCGTCGGCGCACCCACCACCACCAGCGAGTCCGCCAACGCCAGCGTGCCCTCCATCGCCGAGTGCACCAGACCGGTACCGGAGTCGGTGATAATGATGTTGTAGAACCGCGCCAACACCGCACAGATCTGCTCGTACTCGCCCCGGTTGAACGCCTCGCTCATCGCCGGGTCCTGCTCAGACGCCAACACCTGCAGCCGCCCGGCCAAGCTCGTGTAGTGCGACACCGCCGTCAACGAGTCGATGCTGGCGATGTTGTCCAGCATCTGCCGAACCGTCACTCCGATCTCGCCGGTGAGCCGGTCGGCCAGCGTGCCGGCGTCCGGGTTCGCGTCCAGCGCCACCACCCGGTCGCCCCGGTGCTCGGCGAGGGTCAGGCCGAGCACGGCGGACACCGTGGTCTTGCCCACCCCACCCTTGAGCGAGCTGACCGCGATCTGGTGCGCCCCCGGCAGGTGCCGCCGGACCCGGCGCAGCAGCACGTTGCGGGAGGCCTCCGCCTCGCTCACCCCCGGGTTGATCAGGCCGCCAGAGGCGCCGTACACGGCGCCGCGCCAACCCAGGGTCGGCCGCTGCACCCGGGACCGGACGATCATGTCCTCTGACAGGTCGGCGGCGCTGCCGGTGAAGCCGTAGTCGACCTGGCTCGGTCGGCTCGGCGGTTCCCCGTAGCCCTGGCCGGACAGCTCGGGATAGGTCTGGCCGGCACCGGGCCCGACCTGCCAGGGATCGTGGTTCGTCGACGCCGCCGGCGGCCGGCCGGCGTAGCCCCGTGCCGCCTCGGCCGGGCGGGCCGTGCCGTTGGGCTGTGCCGGTGAAGGAGCCGGCGTGGGGGCCGGGGGCCTTGGCGCCGGGCTGGGGGCCTGACCCTGGGCCAGGTGACCGGGCGGCGGGCCGGGGCGGGCCGAGGCACCGACCGCCAACCGACCGGGCTCGGCGGGGGACTCCAGGTCGGTGTCGTCCAGCCCGCCGCGCAACCGCCGGCCGGCGGCCCGGTGCGCCGCGCTGCAGTACTTGCGAGCCGGCCTGCCGGGCAGCTCCTCGATCGTCACCTCGCACCCTGGCAGGGCGCACTGGTGCACCGTCGTCTCCCCCATACCGCAATCACTCCCGTGCCTCGCCCTTTCGACCCCGCAAACCGCGCGGCGCCAATTCTTGCCAAGACTAATAAAGGCTCCGTACCGGCGGTACTCGTAGCCGCGTTTGAGACGCGGTTGTCGCATTCCCGACCCGACTGGTGCCCTCCCGCCAGGGTTGATGAGTCCCGTGACCCGCCAGTTGGCGCAGCGCATGCGGCAAACGGAGCATTCCGGCGTTGCTCGACGCCACCGGGACACCTGTCAGCGATAGCGCGTAACCACGCCTCTCATGTTCGGCGGGCCGACGGGTGTGGCTGCCTACATTCGACGCTGCTCCAGCCCGAGCGGCGCGTGCTCCCCCCTGTCCGATCCCCAGCGGACAGCGCGAGCCCCTCGGCCCGGTGCGCGGCTCCGGTCGTGCGCCGGCACACCCCCGAAACGAGGAGCTCGAAGTCAGATGGGACAGCATCTCCGCAGCCTGCGCCGACAGCGGGCGCTCGGCCAGCGGCGGGTCCACGCCGTCACCGCCGGCAGCGCGGCCGGCGCGGCCGCACTCGCCGCCGCGTTCGGCGCCGTGCTCTCCGCCGGCCACGGCGCTCCGGCGCAGCACACCTCTCATCCGGCCGGCGACAGCGCCGCCGTGCGCTCGGTCGACATCGTCGCGGACATCTCCAACGCGCACGGCGCCGCGCCGGAGGTCACCAAGGGCGACCCGAACGGGGTCGCGGTCGCCGAGCCGCCAGCGGCGCAGGCACCCGCCGGGCCGGCCGAGGCACCGGCGGCACGGCTCCCGGCCGCCGTCCCGGGACCGGCCGCGACCGAGCAGCTCAAGGCGCCGGCGCAACCCCCGAAGGCCGCCCCGAAGGAGGCCGCCCAGGCGCCTACGGGGGCTTCGTGAACGGCGCGCTCACGCTGCCCGGTCGCCTCGAGCTCACCGCACTCGGCACCTCCGCGCTGCTGTTGGTCGCCGACCCCGGGCGGCTGGACCGGGCGGCCGTCGTGCTGCGCGCCGAACTGGCCGAGATCGACCGGGCCTGCAGCCGGTTCCGGTCGGACTCGGAGATCACCAAACTGCACCGGTCCGCCGGGCGCCCGGTCACGGTCAGCCCGCTGCTGGCCGAGGCACTCGACGCGGCGCTGCGGGCCGCCGAGCTAACCGGCGGGCTGGTGGACCCCACCGTCGGCGCCGCCGTCCGCGCGCTCGGCTACGACCGCGACTTCGCCCAGGTACACGCCATGGAGGCGCGCCGGGGCACCGGTCGAGCCGGCCCGCCCGCCGAGCCGGCCCGACCGGCGCCCGGCTGGTGGCGGCTGCACTGGGACCGGGCCAGCCGCGAGGTGCTGCTGCCCCGCGGTGTGACGCTGGACCTCGGCGCGACCGCCAAAGCGCTGGCCGCCGACCGCGCAGCGCACCGGGCCGCCGAGGCGGCCGGCTGCGGCGTGCTGGTCGGGTTGGGCGGCGACCTCGGGATCGCGGGGACGCCACCGGAGGGCGGCTGGCGGGTGGCGGTGGCCGACGACCACCGGGATGCCCTGGACACACCGGCGCAGATCATCTCGGTAGCGTCCGGCGGGCTGGCCACCTCCAGCACGGTGGCCCGCGCCTGGCGGCACGGCGGCCGGCGCCGGCACCACATCGTGGACCCCCGCACCGGCGAGAACCCGGTGCCGCTGTGGCGCACGGTGAGCGTCGCGGCGGGCAGCTGCGTGGACGCGAACACCGCGAGCACCGCGGCGATCGTGCTCGGCCGGGCGGCCACCGACTGGCTGGTCCGACGGGGCATGCCAGCGCGGCTGGTCACCGAGGACGGCCAGGTGGTGCACACCGCCGGCTGGCCGCTGACCGAGGAAGGAGGGTGATCGGTGGACCTCGCGCTCTGGTTCGCCAGTAGGGCCACCGGGCTGGTCGCGCTGCCACTGCTCACGGTGAGCCTCGTACTCGGCATCATCGGCGCCGGCCGGGGCGCCAGCGAGCGCTGGCCCCGGTTCACGGTGGCCGCGCTGCACCGCAACATCGCGATGATGAGCGTGCTCTTCCTGGCCGTGCACGTGTCCACCGCGATCATCGACCCGTACGCCGGGATCGGCTGGTTGGACGCGGTACTGCCGTTCGGCTCGGTGTACCGGCCGTTCTGGCTGGGCCTCGGCTCGGTCGCGCTGGACCTGATGCTCGCCGTGCTGGTCACCAGCCTGCTGCGGCCCCGGATCAGCCTGCGGCTGTGGCGCGCCGTGCACTGGGCCGGCTACGGCTGCTGGCCGATCGCGGTGGCCCACGGGCTCGGCATCGGCGGCCGGGACAGCGGCCTCGGCTGGGTGCTCAGCCTCAACGTCAGCTGCGTGGCCATCGTGCTGGTCGCGCTGTACTGCCGGCTGCGCGGCGGCCGGCACCCGGACAGCGCCGCCCGCCGGGCGGCCACCCTCGGGGGGCGATGACCGTGGGACGCCATTCCGCGCCCGCCCCGGCGGCGGCGGTGCCGACTCCTGGTCCCGTGCCAGGGGTGCCTCGGGCCCGGCCACCGCTCGGCCCGGAGCACACCCAGCCGATCCCGCTGGGCGGCGGTCACGCCGCGCCGGCGCCGGCGCCGGTCAGTCCGCCGGCCGGTCCCGCCCCGGCGGCGGGTCTGCCCCGCCGCAACCCCGGCACCGACCGGGTCACCGGCGTGCCGGCGCGCGGACCGGTCGACCCGGCCAGCGTCGCGGGGCTGGGCCGGGTGCTCAGCGTCGAGGGCGTGCTGGGGCTGGACGTCGACGTGAGCACCAGCCCGCCCAGCCCCACCGGACGGATCCCGGGGCAGCGCCGGCCGGTGCAGTCCTCCGGTCCGCTGCCGACCGTGCCGCCAACCGCGCTCCCGCCGACCGCGCTCCCGCCGACCGCGCTCCCGCCGACCGTGCTCCCCCCGACGGTGCCGCCGTCGACCCTGCCATCGAGGACGCCCCGCGCCGGGGCACCGAGGCCCCGCCGGCTCGCCGCGCCGGTGCTCGACGCGGCGGGCACCGCACCCCCGCCCGGCGCCGCCGCCTGGCGGACCGGCGTCGCCGCCCTGCCCGTACTCCCAAATCCGGCACCTCCGCAACAAGCACCGCCGCAACAGGAACCGTCCGTCGGCTCCCCGGCGCCCCGGCTGCTCGCCGGCTGGATCGACACCGGGCAACCCGCTGACCTGGAACAACACCTGCTGCGGTACGGCGAGCTGCCCCGGGCCAGGTTCGCCGGGCGGCGCGGCGCGGAACGGCTGCGCGAGCTGACCGAGGACGCGGGGCTGCGGGGCCGGGGCGGCGCCGGTTTCCCCACCGCCCGGAAGATGGCGGCGGTGGCCGGCGCGGCGACCGGTCGGCGCCGGCCGGTGGTGGTCGCCAACGGCTGCGAGAGCGACCCGACCAGCGCGAAGGACCAGCTGCTGCTGCACACCGCACCGCACCTGGTGCTGGACGGGCTGGCGCTCGCCGCGCACGCGGTCGGCGCCGACCAGGCGATCATCTGCGTGCCGAGGGGCAGCGCGCTGGTCGAGCCGCTGGAGGACGCGGTGGCCCGGCGGATCGAGGACCCGGCCCAGGTGCACGTGGTGACCACGCCGCGCCGGTTCGTCTCCAGCGAGGCGTCCGCCCTGGTCAACTTCCTGACCACCGGCGACGCTCGGCCGACCAGCTCACCGCCGCTGCCCGCCGAACGGGGTGTGCAGGGCCGCCCGACGCTGCTGGACAACGTCGAGACGCTGGCCCAGCTGGCGCTGCTGGCGCGGCACGACGCCGACTGGTTCCGGACCAGGGGCACCGCCGACGCGCCGGGCACCGCGCTGGTCACGGTGACCGGCGCGGTCCGCCGGCCCGGGGTGTACGAGGTCGACCTGGGCAGCTCGGCCGGCCAGCTGATCCGGTTGGCCGGCGGGCTGACCGGACCGGCCGGCGGGCTGCTGCTCGGCGGGCTCGGCGGCAGCTGGTTGCCGCTCGCCGGTGCGGCGGGCCTGGCGCTGGCCTACCGAGGCCCTGGCGGCACCGAGCCCGCGCTCGGGCTGGCGTCGCTGCTGGTCCTGCCGGCCGAGGTGTGTGGGCTCGCGGTGACCTCGGCGATCGTGGCGTACCTGGCCGGCGAGTCGGCCGGGCAGTGCGGGCCGTGCATGTTCGGCCTGCCGGCCGTTGCGGCGGACCTCACCGCGCTGGCCGAGGGCGCGCCCGCGAGCACCGAGCGCGCCGACCTGCTGGACCGGCTGCACCGCCGGCTCGGGGTGATCCCCGGCCGGGGCGGCTGCGCCCACCCGGACGGCGCGACCAGGCTGGCGGCCAGCGCGCTGCGGGTGTTCGCCGACGACGTCGCCGCGCACGCCGGCGGCCGCCCGTGCGGCCGGGCCGGCGCAGCCGCGGTCGCGGAGCTGCGGGAGCTGGACCACTCCGACCGGGGTTGGCGGTGAAGCGGCAGACCCGGGCCCGGCTGCGGGTCGACCCGATCGGCTGCCGGGCGCACGGGCTGTGCCAGGAGCTGCTCCCCGAGCTGGTCACCCTCGACGAGTGGGGCTACCCGATACTCGCCGAGAAGCCGGTGCCCGCCGACCTGATGGCGCACGCCCGCCGCGCCGCCGCCGCCTGCCCGACGCTGGCGCTGCGGTTGAGCCGGGAGCAGTAACCAGGCCCCGCCAGACGGGTGAGCGGCCGGCCCACCCGGGGCGGCCCCCAGGGCCGACCGGGCGGTTTACCTGCGAGAACAGTCCCGGCGCGGTGTGACCGGAATTACACTCCGGGGATGACGGGCGTCGTCGGGACCCGCCCGCCGGCGCCGGCCGGGTGGGGGCTGCCGCTGGTGGTGCTGATCGTCGGCATGTTCATGTCGGTCCTGGACGTCAGCATCGTCAACGTGGCCATCCCGACCATCCAGAAGGACTTCGGCGCGACCACCGACGACGTCCAGTGGGTGGCCACCGGCTACTCGCTCGCCCTCGGTGTGGTGGTGCCGCTGACCGGCTGGCTCGGCGACCGGTTCGGCCTGGCCAAGGTCTACAACATGGCGTTGCTGGGCTTCGCCGCCGGCTCGGCACTCTGTGGCCTGTCTTGGGACCTGCACAGCCTGGTGGCGTTCCGGATCATCCAGGCCATCCCCGGCGGCATCCTGCCGGTCGTCACCCTGACGATGCTGTACCGGATCGTGCCGAAGAAGAAGATCGGCACCGCGATGGGCATGTACGGGCTGGGCATCGTGTTCGCCCCGGCCATCGGCCCGACCCTGGGCGGCTACCTGGTCGAGTACGTGGACTGGCGGCTGATCTTCTTCATCAACGTGCCGGTCGGCATCCTCGGCGCCGTCGCCTCGCTCGTGGTGCTGCCCGTGTTCCCCGCCGGCGGCGCCGGCCGGTTCGACCTGCCCGGCTTCCTGGCCATCGCCAGCGGGCTGTTCGCGCTGCTGCTGGCGCTGTCCGAGGGCGGCAGCTGGGGTTGGGACTCCTACCGGATCCTGATGTTGTTCACCTACAGCGCGCTGGCGCTGGCCCTGTTCGTGGTGATCGAGCTGGAGGTAGACGAGCCGCTGCTGGACGTGCGGGTGTTCCGGTACTGGCCGTTCACCAACTCGCTGCTGCTCATCGCGGTGCTGTCGGTGGGGCTGTTCGGGGTGCTGTTCTACGTGCCGCTGATGCTGCAGCAGGCGCAGCACCTCGGCGCCTTCGAGACCGGCCTGGTGCTGTTCCCGCAGGCCATCGTGATGGGTGTGCTGATGCCCATCGCCGGGCGGCTCTACGACCGGATCGGGCCCCGGCTGCCGGCCACCGTCGGGCTGTTGATCGTGGCCATCGGCACCTACCGGCTGCACTACCTGACCGTGGACGCGTCCCGGGAGCACGTGATGGCACTGCTGGCGTTCCGCTCGGTCGGCATGGGGCTGGCCATGATGCCGATCATGACCGGTGGCCTCGCGGTGATCCCGACCGAGCTGGTCAGCCGGGCCAGCGCGTTCAACAACGTGGTGCAGCGCTCGGTCGCGGCACTCGGCCTCGCGGTGCTCACGGCGATGCTCACCAGCCAGCGGGCGCAGCTGATGGCGGACCGCTCGGCGCGGCTGCACCCCGACCAGGCGATGCCGTCGATCGGCGCCACCGGGCCGCCCGGTGGGTCGACGCTGGCCGCCCACTACGCGCTCTACCAGGCAACCTCGGCGCGCGCGTTCGTGGCGGCCGTGGACAACCTGTACCTGGTCACGGCCTGGCTCACCCTCGTCGGCGTCGGGCTGGCGCTGCTGCTGCGCAGCAACGTGTTCCGCCGCGACAGGACCGGCACCGGGACTGGCACCGGGACCGGCGCAGCGCCGGCCACGTCGGCCCGCTCCGCCGGAGCCAGCCGGCTCGAAGGCGCGCACTGACCCCTCGGCGCCCGCGCATCGGTCCCGCCCAGGTCGCGCGATGATCCGTTAGCTCGATGGGGTGATCACGATAACGCGGTCAGCGCGGCCGACGATCGTCCAGACAACGGAACAGATCACGGCGAATGGAGTAACCGCGATGCCTTCGATGCCCACTCGGCTCGTGCTGGCCGGCTCGGTGCTCGCGCTCGGCTCGGTCGGCACGGTGAGCGCGGTGCACCTCGAGTCGGCCCCGACCCCGTTCGGCACGACCCCGGGCAGGCCGCTGGCGCTGGCCCCTTCGACGCCCGCTCCCCCAGCACCGTCGCTGGCTCCCCCGGCGATGGCCCCGACGCCAACTCCCCCGGCGTCGGGGAACTCGTCCGGGTCCGCCAGGAGCACGGACCCGCTGCCCCCGGTCAGTGCCAAGGACCTGATCAACCTGGCCAAGGGCCCGAAGCGCGCGGTGACGGTCGCGGTCGACGACCTGGAGCGCACCGCGTCGAAGTACGGCGCGGCAACGGACGCGGACGACTCGGACAGCGACTCCGACTCGGTCCGCCGGGTCGTGGTCCGGGGCCCGCGCGACGACGACTCCGACCAGGCCGGCCGCGACTTCGCCCGCCAGGTCATCCGGCAGTGGTCGGAGCGCTCCGCCGACACGTCCGGCCCGGGCCGGGCCGACTGCCGCACCGACGGTGGCCAGGCCAGCTGGGGCCAGCGGATCAGCAACCCGTTCCAGGCCGGCCAGGCGTGGCGCGGCGGCGGGTCCGACCCGGGTTGGGGCTGGTCGGCCAGCCAGCGCGGCGGCGCCGGGGACTCCATGGGATCCAGGGACTACGTGGGCCGCCACCGGGGGTAAGTGAGCCGGGGCCCGGGCGTACCGGGGCGACCAGTACGGCTGGCCGCGCCCCGGCCGGGGTCAGGTTCAAGGGTGGGCGACGCTCATGGCGATGAACACCACGAAGAACAGCACGGTGATCGACAGGTCCAGGCTGACCGCGCCGAGCCGCACCGGTGGGATCAGCCGGCGCAGCAGCCGGATCGGCGGGTCGGTGACCAGGAACGCGATCTCCAGGGTGCCGGCGGCGATCCCTGAGTTCGGGCCGCGCCACTGCCGGGCGAAGCTCTTCACCACCTCCACCACCAGCCGGGCGACCAACGCCAGCCAGAAGAAGAACAGCACGTAGTAGATGGCGAACTGAACCCCGAGACCCATGCCTCTAGCATGCACCGAGCGACGGGGTACGCACCCGCACCCCCCGCCGGCGAGCCGCAAGCACCCCCCACTACGGCGTCCTCAGCCAATTTTCAGGCCGTCCCGAAGTGGATCTTGCTGATCGGCCGGGTCGACACCCGACAGCCGCCCGCCGGGTCGGTGAGCTGCGAGAATTTCCTCTACTCAGCGATACCCATGATCACCTGAACGCAGCCGCTGCGCTGATATAACTACCCCCAGTGACCCCTATTCGCTCGCCCGAGAGAATTTGTCATTCATTAGAGTGAGAAGATCCGTCATCATGGGGGCATGAACCGCACAGCGGAGGCTGGTGTGGCGGGTGCGCAGAGAGTCGCCCCCGCCGGGCAGTTGGTCGCGCTGCGCGGCGAGCTGTGGCAGCGGCACGTGCTGCTGCAGGGCATGGACCGCGACGACGAAGGCTACGAGCACGCCAGCATCGAGCTGCTGGACCTGACCGCCGAGCTGCTGCGCATCGAGGCCGAGGTGGGTGAGGTCAAGCGAGCCGCGCGGAACCGGGCGGGACGGATCGGGTTCTCCGCCGCCGCGGTGCTGCTGCTCGCCGCGGTCGCCTTCGCCGTGGCCGCGCCCGCACTGGGCGTGCTGACCTCGCAGGTGGCCGCCGGCTCGGTCCTGCTGCTCGCCGTCGTGGTGCTCGCGGTGACCGTCGCGGTCCGCCGCCGCAACGCTCCGGAACGTGCCGCGGACGGCCGAGGGACCCCCAGCGCCGCCGAGGTTCCCGGTACCGCGCCCGAGCTGGCCCGGGGCTGAGAGGAGCCGAGGGTGGACAACTACGGCAAGCAGTCGATGGCGGCCGTCGGTCCACCGCCCGCCGGCCCCGACCTGGAACACCGGCTGGACGTGCTCGACCGGGAGCTGGCCGGCACCGCTCCGCACACCGCCCCGCACACCGAGCCGCACACCGCGCCGCACACCGCGCCCCAGCCGCGCATCGACCTGGCGCACCTGCCGCAGCCGAGGTTGCCCGGCGACGGTCTGAGGGAGGGTCAGGCAGAGCCGGAGGACCGGCTGGTCGCCATGGAGCGGCGGCTGCGCCGGCTCGAGCAGCTGGCCTGGGGCAGCGGCGGCGCCGACCTCACCGAGCTGGACGTGACCGACCCCGAGCTGGTCACGCTCGCCAAGTCCGCCGAACACGCGCAGACGCTGAGCCGGATGCTGGTGACGCCGAGGCTGCGGGCCGCCTGCGAGCAGACGATCGAGGCGGGCCGGCAGTGGCAGCAGCGCTACGACTACGCCATGGAGATCGCCGTCGCGGCCTCCCGCACGATCGCCACCACCCGCGCGGACCAGGAGCGGCACCGGGAGGCGGCGCAGGTGTTCGAGGCGGCCCGCGCCGAGCTCGCCGTGCTGCTGCCCGTGCGCCGCCAGACCCTGAACACCGCGCACAACGCCCGCCAGCAGCTGGCGCACGACCGCGACGTCCGGGAGCGCTGCGGGCACGAGATCGCCGAGGGCCACCGTGCCTGGGCGACGCTCACCACCCGGCTGCGGATCCGCACCTCGGCGGCCGTCGAACGGGGCGAGCCGCTGTCGAACTGGCTGGTCGAGTCGCTCGGCGTGCCGCCGAGCGCGAGCGCGGCCGGCTGGCGCGAGCTGGCCACCCAGCTGCTCGCCTACCGGCTGAGCTACGCCGTCACCGACCCGGTCGAGCCGCTCGGCGAGGAACCGAGCACGCAGGACTCGTCGCGGCGCCGGCAGTGGCACCGCGACCTGGAACGTCAGCTCGCGGCGTGGCGCGCCGGCGGCCCCGGCTCGATCTGAGCGCCGCCACGGCCGGCAGAGACGGGCGGTAGAGCGGTCGTCGGCCCGGCCGGAGCACCTGGGGGGTAGCGCCCCGGACCGGGCCGACGGGTCTTCGATACGGGCAGTCCTAGGAGACGTGCCCGGTGAGGATCGGGTCACCCAGGAACCCGAAGCCCTGCAGCATGCCGAGCAGTTCGCGGTGGCCGAAGGCCTGACAGGCCGAGGCGAACCCGACCGCCTGGGGGCCGGCCACGATCAGCTGGCGGGCCGCGAACGCCTGGATGGCGCCGGTCTGCAGGTAGGTGGCGTTGCCGTGGATCACGCAGTGCACCAGCTTGTTCGGGCCCCGCCCGATCACCGAGTCCAGGGTGCGGTGGATCCGCCGGTTCTCCCGGGGCGGCATGCCGCCCTGCACACCCGAGGCCTGCTCGGCCAGCGCCTTCTTCTGCTCCTCCGGCGGCAGCGGCTTGATGTTCTCCTCGAAGTGCTGCGCCATGGCCGCGACGCCGTTCATCAGGCCCTGGTCGAACACCCCGGACAGGGCGCGGGCGTTGGCCACGCGCGGGTCGTCCTGCCACCACACCGGGTGGGCGCTGCCGCCCCACGGCAGCGCGGTGAAGATCTCGTGCTGGCCGGGCACCTGCACCTGGTAGGCCGCCGCCCCCGGCCACTGGACCAGCTTGTCCTGCTCCAGGTAGAAGTGGTCGGCGGCCAGGATGGTGAAGATGCTCTGGGTCGAGGCGAAGGTCGGTGTGCCGGAGAAGAGCGTGAGCAGCTCCAGGCTGTCGATGCCGTCGGACTCCAGCACGACGTTCGCGGCGATGTCGCTGACCGAGTGCATGTAGGCGGTGGAGGGGGCGAGCAGCAGGCCCTCGTCGGCGAACTTCTGCCCGTAGCTCTGCTTGGCGTGCAGCACCCAGTTCTGCTCGCCGGTGGTGTCCAGGTAGTGGCATCCTGCAGACAACGCAGCGAGCGCGACTTCATCGCCGAAGCTGGCGAACGGCCCGACCGTGTTGCAGATGACCTTGGCGCCGGTGAACAGCTCGGTGAGCGCCTCGACGGTGTGCTCGACCTCGATGACCTCGTACTCGATGGTGTCGATGCCCGGCACGTGCTCGATGGCCTCGGCGATCCGCTTGGCATCCCGGCCGGCCGCCACGAACGGCAGGTTGAACTCGCGGAGGTACTCCGCGACCAACCGGCCGGTGTAGCCGCTCGCCCCGTAGATGACGACGGGCTTGTCAGTGCTCATTCTTCGCCTCGTTCTCGCTGCTCAGTGCCCGTGAGTGGCAATGGTCGCTATGGCGACCATTGCCACTCACGGGCGTTGACCTGGTCGTTTGGTAGTCGGGTTGGTCAGTTCACGCCTCGGTCGCGGCCGCCCCAGTGCGCGGAGCGCAGCGCGGGCTTGTCGTGCTTGCCCACCGCGGTGAGCGGGATGGCGTCGACGAAGTCGACCGTCTTCGGGGTGAGCACCGGGCCCTTGCGCTCGCGCACGTAGGCGATCAGCTCGGCGGCCTCGACCGACACGTCCGGGTCGCGGACCACGACCGCCTTGACGCTCTCGCCCCACTTGTCGTCGGGCACCCCGATGACGCAGACGTCCTTCACCGCCGGGTGGCCGAACAGCGTGGCCTCGACCTCCTTCGGGTACACGTTGAAGCCACCCGAGATGATCATGTCCTTCTTGCGGTCCACGATGTACAGGAAGCCCCGCTCGTCGGACTTGGCCACGTCACCGGTGCACAGCCAGCCGTCCCGCAGCGCGGCGGCCGTCTCCTCCGGCTTGTTCCAGTAGCCGCGCATGATGTGCGGGCCCTGGGCCACGATCTCGCCGGGGTCGCCGTCCGCGACGTCCTTCAGGTCGTCGTCGACCAGCCGCACGTCGGCGATGCCCACCGGCCGCCCGCAGGAGGACAGCGGGGTCAGGTCCCCGCTCTCGATGGCCTGGGCATGGTCGCTCTTGCGCAGCACGGTGAGCTGGTTCGGCGCCTCGGTCTGGCCGTAGAGCTGGGAGAAGATCGGGCCGAACGTGTCGATCGCCTGCAGCAGCCGTTCCTTGCCGATCGGCGACGCCCCGTAGATCACCGTGGACAGCGACTCCAGGCCCTCGCTGCCGTTGCGCAGGCTGTCCATCAGCACGTACAGCATCGTCGGCACCATCATCGACGACGTGATCTGCTCCGCCGCGACCGTCGCCTTGAACTGGTCCGGGTTGAAGCCGCCGAGGATCACGTTGGTGCCGCCGCGCAGCCACACCGGCAGCACGAACATGCCGCCAGCGTGGGTCAGCGGCGCGACGTGCGCGAACCGGTCCCGCTCGCCGAGGCCCAGCTCGAGCATCTCACTCATGATCGCCGCGACGAACGCCCGGTGGTTGTGCTCGACGCCCTTGGGTCGCCCGGTGGTGCCGCCGGTGTAGAAGATGCCGTACCGGTCGTCCGGGGTGACCTCGGGACGGCCGGGGCCGTCGGACTGCTTGCCGACCAGGTGCGGCAGGTAGCCGCCGCCGTCCAGCACCGCTTCCTCTTCGACGCTGAACACGTGCTCGATGTCCGTCTCGGCGCGTGCCCCGTCGACCCGGTCGGCCTTGCTCGCGTCGTGCACCACGGCCCGGGCGCCGCAGTCGCCGATGATGTAGGCGTGGTCCGAGGCGCTGGCCTTGGCGTTCAGCGGGACGATCGCCAACCCGGCCCACAGCGCGCCGTAGTAGATGTCGAGCAGCTCCGGGCGGTCCGACATCAGCACCGCGACCCGGTCGCCCTGCTCCAGGCCGAGGCTGAGCAGTGCCCGGCCGGTCTGCCGGATGCGCGCGAGCTGCTCGGTGTAGGTGATCCGCCGGTCGCCGAAGACCACGGCGGTCTGCGGCCCGTACGCGAGCCCGCAACGCTCGAGCAGCGCACCGGCGCTGTGCACCAACATGTAGTGGTCCTTCCCGATCAACCCGCTGAGACCTCACCGGAGATCCTGGCCGCCCCGCCGGCCCACGCCAATGTGGAGACACCACCTCCCGGTGGCGCCCGACAGTGGGATTTCGACATACCGGCCGGTGCGGTACCGCCCCTAGCCTCGCGGAATGCTCTCTGACCTCAAGGACAAACGAGCGCTGGTGACCGGCGCCGCCCAAGGACTGGGCCGCGCCGTCGCCGAGCTGTTCGTCGAGCGCGGCGCCCGGGTCGTGCTCACCGACATCGACGGAGACCTGCTGGACAAGGCGGTGGCGGACCTCGGCGGCGCGGCGCACGCGGTCGTCTCCGACGTCACCAAGGAGGACCAGGTCGCGTCCTCGGTGGCGGCCTGCGTGGACCTCCTCGGCGGGCTGGACATCGCGGTGAACAACGCCGGCATCGAGATCGGCAAGCCGCTGGTCGAACAGACCGAGGAAGAGTTCGACCGCCTGATGGCGATCAACGTCAAGGGCGTGTTCTTCGGCATCAAGCACCAGACGCCGGCGCTGGTGGCGGCCGGCGGCGGCAACATCGTGAACATGTCGTCGGTGGCCGGGCTGGGCGGCGTCGCGCTGCTCGGGTCCTACTGCGCCTCCAAGGCCGCCGTACTCCGGTTGACCGAGACCGCGGCGGTCGAGCTGCGGCCGTACGGCATCCGGGTCAACGCGGTGTGCCCTTCGTTCATCAACACCGAGATGGTGGCCAGGCTGGTCAACCCGTTCGAGGGCGCCACGGGAGCCAAGTTCGACGACGTCGTCGCGGTCAAGCAGCAGCGCCTCGGCACCCCGGAGGAAGTCGCCGAGATGGTGGCGTTCCTCGCCTCCGACGACGCCAAGTTCGTCACCGGCGCCCACTACGTACTCGACAGCGGACTGACCGGGAGCCTGTTCTGATGACAGACGTGCTGAAGGACAAGATCGCCATCGTGACCGGGGGCGCCAAGGGCCTCGGTGCGGCGATCGCGGCCGAGCTGGACTCCGAGGGCGCCCATGTGGTGGTCACCGACATCGACGGGGACGGCGCGCGCACGACCGCGGCAGGCCTGGCCCACGGCGAGTCGGCGGTCTGCGACGTGCGGGACGACGCGGCGGTGGCCGCCCTGGTCGAGGACGTGGTGGCCCGGCACGGCCGGCTCGACATCATGGTTGCCAACGCCGGTATCGCCACCATCAGCCCGATCACCGAGATGACCATGGAGGTCTGGCGCTCGGTGCTCGCGGTCAACCTGGACGGGGTGTTCTCGTCGGTGCGCTACGCCGGCAGGGCGATGGCGGCCAGCGGCGGCGGCTCGATCATCACCATGGCCTCCATCACCGGGTTCGCCGGCTCCCCGCTGATCGCGAACTACGCGGCGGCGAAGGCGGCGGTCATCTCGCTGACCAAGACCGCGGCCACCGAGCTGCGCGGCCACGGGGTGCGGGTCAACGCGATCTGCCCGGGGTTCATCGGCACCGACATGGTGCTGGACCGGGCGACGCTGTTCGAGCAGGGCCTGGGCATCGAGGACTTCGGCGCGGTGATCAGCCAGGCTCAGGGCCGGCTGGGCGAGGTAGGCGACGTGGCCCCGCTGGCCGCGTTCCTGGCCTCGGACCGGTCCCGGTTCTCCAACGGCTCGACCTTCGTGGTGGACGGCGGGATGACGGCGTCACTCGTGTGACGACTGGTCTGACGCAGTCCCCGTGAGGCTCGCCGAGCGGTGACGTCACCCCCTACGTCACTGCTCGGCGGGGTCTGCCCCGCAAGGTCACTGATCGACTCAGTGCTCGGTGGGCTCGGCCTCCGGGCCGAGTGCCTCGCAGAGGCGCAGCGCGACGAGCAGCTCCGTGCGGCGTTCGGACAGCGCGGTGCCCAGCTCCTCGCCCGCCACCCGGATGCGCAGCCGCACGGTGTTCTCGTGCACCCCGAGATCGGTGGCGGCCCTGGCCTGTGAGCCGGCCGCCAGCCAGGCCAGCAGGGTGTCCCGGATCCGCTGGGCCCGCTCGGTGCTGGCGGCCAGCTCGCCCAGCTCGTCGCGCACGAACCGGCGCGCCGACTCCGGGTTCTCCAGCAGGAACGACTCCAGCCGCAGGTCCCGCGCGCACAGGCAGCTGGGCGGGCGGCGCAGCGTGTCGCGCAGTTCCGCGGTGCGCCGGGCGCTCTGGTGCGAGCGGCGGAACCCGGCCAGGCCTCGACCCGGCTCGCCGAGCGCCACCGGCTCGCCGATCGTGGTGGCGATCCGGCGGACCGCGTCCAGCCGAGCGGCGTCCACGCCGTCCTGGTACCCCAGCCAGCCGTACCAGGTGCTCGCGTCCGGCTGGACCAGCAACGACGTGCGCGCACCGGTCTCGGCACGCAGGGTGGCCAGCGCGCGGGTCACCTCGCGGCGCCGGTCGGAGTGGAACAGCAGCCCGAGGTGGGTGGCCCGCATCCGGTAGCCGAGCAGCGCGTCGACCGCGTCACCGGCCTCGGTGACCGAACCGTCCAGCAGCCGCAGCACGACGTCGCGGCGACGGTCCTCGCAGGTCGCCGACATCTCCTCGCTGACAGCGGTGTAGCGCCGCACCACCTGCGCGAGCACCCGGTCGACGTAGCCGAACAGCAGCGAGGTGGACCCGCCGAGCAGGTCCGGCAGGTCGCCCTTGCCCTCCCCCGACGACGTGCGGCACAGGTCGAACCAGTCTTGCCAGAGCCGCTCGACGCCGACCCAGTAGGACCGCTCCAGCTCGGCGAGCGGAATGCCCAGCCGGGCGACGAGGGTGGCGAACTCGCAGGCGTGCTCGGCGTCGATGTCGTGCATCGCCAGCCGGCCGGCCAGCACCTCCACCACGCTCGCCACGTTCTCTTGCGAGCAGCGGCTCAGGGTGGCCACGAAGGTGGCGTCGTTCGCCCGGTCCGGGAACACCGTGCTCAGGATCGCGCCGCTCACCGAGTCGGCGCGCGCCGACACATCCACCCGGGTGGCCAGGCCACGCACCAACATGCTGGAACCGGGTTGGAGAACAGTTACCGTCACGGCACGCTCCTCCCTCTCGACCTCGTCGTCGACACGCTCGGCCCTTCACTCACAGTGCTCCACGGTGACGGTGTCACCGAGAGCGGGCCCGGTCACTGTGTCGGAGGAACGACGAGCAGTGGCGGCATTGTGACAGGGGGCCAAACACGCGGGTGCGACCGGGCTCACACTAGCAGCGCGCAGCCGTTACCACTGGTTGTGATGTGGCGAGCGTGACAGTTGAGGCGACTCAAGGCCGACGCCACCAGGGCCGCCGACGCGGCGCGGACCCGGTCCGGACCGAGGCAGCACCCGCCGCCGCCGGCGGCTCGACCGCGGCGGGCACACCGCCCGACAGTCCGTCGGCCGAGCCGGCGGACACACCGCCCGACAGCCCGTTGGCCGAGCCGCCGAGGGGGCCGATCGAGCGCGGCCGGCCGTCCCAGCCCTCGCCGTCCGAGTCCGGCGCCGCCGCCCCGACCTCGGGCAGGTCGGTGCCGAGCAGGTGCACCGGCACCGGCGGGACCTCGAAGATCTGGTGCACGGCCGTCTCGGCCGGCCGGATCGCCGGGCGGCGCAGCCCCAGCCGGGCGCGCTGCGCGGGTACGACGGGATACAGCGACGGCGGAATGACGCGACCGGAACTCCGGCCGGGGGAAGAAAGCACAGCGACCTGCTCTCCGCGGGGAACGGGGGAACGTGGGGACCTCACAGGTTGCCAGGCCGCCCCGCTCACTATGACGCGGAGCACAGCCCACTCCGCCGATCGGCGCAGCCATCCCCGGCCGACCCGCCCAAGCCCCGGCCCGATCCCGGGGACGCGCGGTCGGCCTCCCGACCCCGAAACCCGTCAGGCCGACGGTGTGGCGGCTCCTTCGGCTCTGGTGGTACCCGGGCGGTTCTGCGCGGCCAGTGGGGCCGCGATGTCCTCCAACGACTTGCCTTCGGCCGCCACTCCGTAGGCGATCGTCACCAGGCCACCGATGATCATGATGACCGCGCCGACCATGTACCCGATGAAGAGGTTGAACGGGTTCGAGCCGTCCCCGATCAGCGCACCGAAGATGATCGGGCCGAGCGCGCCGAAGCACTGGGCGATGGCAAAGAACACCGCGATCGCCTTCGCCCGCACCTCCAGCGGGAAGATCTCACTCACGGTCAGGTAGCCGGCACTGGCGCCTGCCGAAGCGAAGAAGAAGATCACACACCAGGTCAGCGTCTGGGTGATGGAGTTGAGCACGCCGGCGTTGAACAAGATCGCGCTCAGCGCCAGCAGCACGCCGGACAGGATGTAGGTCCCGGCAATCATCTTCTTCCGACCGATGGTGTCGAAGAAGTGACCCAACAGCAGCGGGCCCAGCAGGTTACCCACGCAGAAGCCGATCAGATACAGCGCCTGATCGCCCGTCGGCACCCCGTAGATCTTGCCGAGCACCAGCGAGTAGGTGAAGAAGATCGCGTTGTAGAGGAAGGACTGCGTGATCATCAGTGCTGCCGCGTACACCGACCGCGTCGGGTAGTCCCGGAAGAGCACCCGGACCAGGGCCACGTAGCCGATGTCCTCGGCCGGCGTCAGCTCCATGATCTTGCTCTGGTCGACCGGCGGCAGCGTCTTGCCGCCAGCCTCGACCTCGTGCTCGATGAAGTTGATCGACTTCTCGGCCTCCTCGGTGCGCCCGTTCATCACCTGCCAGCGCGGGCTCTCCGGCAGGTTCCGCCGGACAAAGATGATCACAAGACCGAGTACCGGGCCGAGCAGGAAGCCGAGCCGCCAGGCCAGGCTGGGCTCGAAGGTGTGCAGGATGATGTAGGTCCCGATCGTGCCGAGGATCGCGCCGGCCCAGTACGTCCCGTTGACCGCAATGTCGACGCGACCTCGGTATTTCGACGGGATCAGCTCGTCGATCGCCGAGTTGATCGCCGCGTACTCGCCGCCGATACCCGTGCCGGCGATGAATCGCGTCAGATAGAGGAACGCGAGCCAGCCGGGACCCGAGCCGAGGGTGAAAGCGGTGAGACCACTGCCGATCAGGTACACGGCCAGCGTCAGGATGAACAGGTTCCGGCGGCCGAGTTTGTCCGACAATCGACCGAAGAACAGTGCGCCGACGACCTCACCGACGAGGTACACCGACGCGATGGCGCCAACCTCCGCCGAGCTCAGGGCGAGTGTGTCCTGGTGCGTCAGCAGATCCCCGACGCCGCTGGCGACGGTGATCTCGAGGCCGTCCAGGATCCACGCCACGCCGAGTGCCGCGACCAGTCGGGAGTGGAAGGGTGACCAGGGCAATCGGTCGATCCTGGCGGGAATCAGGCTGCGTATCGCGGCCGTCCCGGGGGCGTTGGCCTCTGCCGACATAAGACGACCTCCATTGCTCGTCCGAGTAGCCCCCGGGGGTATCCCGGGCGACCGAGCGCCCACCCGCACGATCACTACCGGCACAGAGCGTGAATCCCGGGCAAATTCCTGTCAAGCCAGAGCCCCCGGGTGGCCGTACTACTCGTAACGGAGTGCGGCGATCGGCTGCAGCCGCGCCGCACGCACCGCCGGGTAGCAGCCGGCCACAACCCCGATCAGCACACTCACCAGGAACGCCAGCAGCGCCGAGCCGGTGGACACCTCCGGGCCGGGGAAGTTCGGGATTGCGTGGGTCGAAGCCGCACCGGCGACCACGGACAGCCCGATGCCGAGCCCGATGCCGCGGTAACGCCCCGCCCGGTGCAGCGGTCAAGCAGTGGGACCCGTCTGCCGCGCCGATCGCCCCGGATGGCGCCGGGTCGCGGCGCCAGTAGCCGCCCGCCGGCGACGCCGTCCGCCGGGCGACCGACCGGGCCGCACGGCATCATGAGCCGGGATCGTGGCCCCTGTTCCGCCCGTCGACGAGGACCCCAGGAGGAGCGCCCCGTGAACAAGATGCGGTTCGGCATCTTCATGCCGCCGTTCAACAGCCCCCCGACCCAGAACCCGACCTCCTCGCTGCAGCGCAACCTCGAGACGTTGCAGCTGATGGACCGGCTGGGCTACGACGAGGCCTGGATTGGCGAGCACCACTCGGCCGGCACCGAGATCATCGCCGACCCGTTGACCTTCATCGCCCACGCCGGCGCGCTGACCCGCACCATCAAGCTCGGCACCGGCGTCGTCTCGCTGCCCTACCACAACCCGTTGTGGATCGCGGACCGCGCGATCCTGGTCGACCACCTGATCCGCGGCCGACTGATGCTCGGCGTCGGCCCCGGCTCGCTGCCGACCGACGCCGCGATGATCGGCCTCGAACCCGCCCAGCTGCGCCCCGCGCTGGCCGAGGACCTGGACGTGCTGCTGCGGCTGCTGCTGTCCGACGAGCGGGTCAGCCACGAGACCGAGCGCTACCGGCTGGTGGACGCGCGCACCCAGCTCGCGCCCTACTCCGACCCGTGCTTCGAGATCGCCGTCGCGGCCACCGCGTCCCCCGCCGGGCCCATCCTGGCCGGCAGCCACGGGCTCGGCCTGCTCTCCCTCGGTGCCACCACCCGGGAGGGCTTCGACGTGCTGGCCCACCACTGGAGTGTGGTCGAGGCCGAGGCGGCCAAACATGGCCGCGTGCCGAGCCGGGCCAGCTGGCGACTGGTCGGCCCGATGCACCTCGCGGAGACCAAGCAGCAGGCCATCGAAGACGTCCGGTACGGCTTCGACCAGTTCTGCGACTACACCCAGCGGACCCTGGCGCTGCCCACCTTCCGCGCCGAGGGCGACACCTTCGAGGAGCGGGTGGCCTGGATCAACGAGACCGGGCTGGGCGTGATCGGCACCCCGGACGAGGCGGTCGCGCAGATCCAGCGGCTCGTCGACCAGTCCGACGGCGGCTTCGGCTGCTTCATGATGATGCAGCACGACTGGGCCAACTGGGCGGCCACCCAGCGGCACTACGAGCTGTTCGCCCGGCACGTGATGCCGGTGTTCCAGCCCAGCCAGCGCCGCCTGCTGGCCGCCGAGCAGTGGGCCCGGTCCCGGCACGGCGAGCTGGACGCCAAGAACGGCGCGGCGATCCAGGCCTGGTCGGACAAGTACCACGCCGAGCAGAAGTCGGCCGCCGAGCCGACCTAGCCCTCGGTCCGGTCCCCCGGGTCAGCACCCGGGGACCGGACCTCCGGCGGTCAGCGCCGGGGCGCCGGGCGCTGCCGGTCCACCCGGTGCCGGCCGGGGCCGGGCGGGCGGGGCGGCGCGAACGACTCGTCGAACGCGCCGATCCGGTGCGCCCGGCTGGGCCGAGACTCGGGGAAGGCCTTCGGGGCGGCGTGCGGCCGGTGCATCGGCGGCGGGGCGTGCGGCGGTCCCTGCGCGGGAGGCGGGGGTGCCACCGTCGTGGCCGCGATGCTGCCCCGGCTCAGGTGCACGGTCCGGGTGGCCAGCCTGGTCAGCGCGGGCCGGTGGGTGGTCATCACCACGGTCCGGCCGTCGGCGAGCCTGGTCAGCGCCCGCACCACCAGTTCCTCGGCCGCCACGTCCAGCCCGGTCGTCGGCTCGTCGAGCAGCACGACCGGGGCGTCGAGCAGCAGCGCCCTGGCGATGCCGACCCGCTGGCGCTGGCCGCCGGACAGGCCGGTCCCCCCGTCGGTCAGGGTGGTCTGCAGCCCGTCCGGCAGCCGGTCGGCGAACTCGGTGACCAGCGCGGCGGCCGCGGCCTCGGCGACGTCGGCCTCGGAGGCGTCCGGGCGGCCGTAGCGGATGTTCTCGGCCAGCGTGCCGGAGAACAGGAACGTGTCCTGCAGCACCACCGACACCTGCTGGTGCACCCACCAGTCCGGCACCTCGGACATCGGCACGCCGTCCAGCCGCACCTCGCCCTGGGTCGGCGGGTACAGCCCGGCGATCAGCGACAGCACGGTCGACTTGCCGGCGCCGTTGTGGCCGAGCAGCGCCACCCGCTCGCCGGGGCGGATGAACAGGTCCAGGCCGTGCAGCACGGTGCCCCGGCCGTAGTCGAGGCCGACGCCGCGCAGCTCGATCGCCCCGGCCACCCGCGCCGGCAGCGGCCGGCTCGCCTCGCTGATCGGCGCGGGCTGGTCCAGGATCGCGGCGATCCGCTCGGCCGAGGCGGCGCCCTGGGTGAAGGTCATGGACAGCTTCGACAGCGCCCGCATCGGCTTGAGCATGTCCCGCAGGTAGCTGGTCACCACCACCAGCACGCCGATGGTCCACCAGCTGTGCAGCACCCCGTAGCCGCCGACGAACAGCAGCACCGCGGTGCCGAACGCGGTGACCCCTTCCATCAGCGGGGTGAACCGGGCCCGCAGCTCCACCGCGCGCAGGCCGGTCTTGAGCACCGCGTCGTTGCCCGACCCGAACCGCCGGTCGTGCAGGTCCTGGCGGCCGAACGCGTGGATCGTCCGGATGCCCTGCAGTGACTCGGCCACGAAGCTGGCCAGCTTGCCCTCGGCGGCGCGCCGGCGCCGGGCCGACACCCTGGTCAGCTTCGTGTACCGGGCGGCGGTGAAGAACACCAGCGGCGCGGCGCACAGCGCGATCAGGCCGAGCCGCCAGTTCACGGCGAGCAGCACGGTGGCGAAGCCGGCCAGCGAGAGCACGCCGGGCACCAGCGTGGAGAACAGGTCGACCAGGCCGTCCTCGATCCGGCCGGTGTCGGTGCCGACCCGGCTGGTCAGCTCGCCGACGGCCTGCTGGTCGTGGTAGCCCATCGGCAGCCGCTGCAGGTGCCCGAACACGTCGGAGCGGATGTTCGCGGTGATCCGCTCCCCGGAGCTGTTCATGATCCGGTCACCCAGGTAGTCGAACGCCCCGGACAGCGCGGTGATCACCAGCACGGCGAGGGCGGCCACCGCGAGCATGCCGACCTCGGACGGCCCGAACAACCTGGCCAGGTGACCGAGCCCGCCGCGGGGCTGCTGGCCTTTGAGCACGCTGTCGATCACCAGGGCGAGCGGCCACGGGGTGGCCAGGTCGGCGGCCAGCTCGCCGATCCGCATGACGACGCCGAGCAGCAGGGGCCGCAGCTCGTCCCGCCCGTACTCACGGAACTGCCACAACTGCCGCAACATGCCCATGTCGGGCTGGTCGGGCAGGACGTGCGCTCCGGTCATCCGCCCACCGCGACGCGCAGGTGTGCCCGGGCCGCCTCCCGCAGCTGCGCGTTCGTCGCACCGAGGGCGATGCCGTGCTCGGCCATGCCCGCCAGCACCGGGTCGGTCAGCTCGGGGTCCGTACGCAGCATGGCCGCCAGCAGCGCGCCGAGATGCCGACGCGCCCGCAGCGCCTCTTCGGTCAGCTCGGCGCCGCTCTCGGTGGCCTCGGCGCCGGCCAGCGCCAACCCGCGCAGCAGCATCCGGTCGAACCGGGCCGGCGCGTGGCCCGCCTCGGCCACCCGGCGCCGGGCCGTCCAGCCGGCCGAGGCCCAGACGGTGCCGTCGTCGTGCGGGTCCTTCCGGCCGCCCCGGAAGTGCGCCATCGTCCAGCGCGAGTCCAACTGGCGGCGACGCTGGTCCCAGGCCGGCACCCCGGCCCGGTGCCAGCCGTAGATGTCCGGCGTACCGAGCAGGATCGCGGTCAGCAGGTCGGCGGTGCCCTCGTCGGCGGCGATCTTCTTGTTGGTCTGCTCGTGTCGGGGGCGCAGCGTATTGAGCCGGAAGTCCGCCGTGTACCGGCACAGGTGGTGGCCGATCTCGTGGTAGACGATCGCCCGGTTGTGCGAGGGCGCGGCGAAGTACGTGTCACCGGTCGCCGTGGGCAGGTAGCCGCTGCCGCCGCCGAGGTGGATCTCGCCGGTGTCGCGGACCGCGCCGGGCTCACCGGGGTCGTAGCTCCGCGCGGTCAGCCGGTAGTGCCCGCCACCCCAGCGCCGGGGGGCGTCGTGCATGCCGATCCGGACCACCAGGTGCGGCAGCGGCCGACCGAGCAGCCCGGTCACCGTCCGCAGCGCCCGCTGCGTGTGGAACGCGACGTTGACCAGGCCGAACGCCCGCGCGGTGCGGTCCTGTTCGGCGTCGCCGAGCGGGCCACCACCGCCGGACGGGTCGACCACGAGGCCGCCGTCCAGCAGCGCGCCACCCCGTTCGTCGCGCACGGTCGCCTCGGGCAGCACCAGCTCGGCCGGACCCCACGAGAGCACCTCGAGCGGGACCTCGGACAGCCGCCCCGGACCCGGCCGGTCGTCCGACAGGTAGGCCGAGCACAAGGTCATGCCGGCGTACCGCCCAGGCGCACCAGTTCGCCGAAGGACTCCGGGGTCAGCGCGCCCGCGTCGGCCAGCAGGCCCACCGCGGCACCCCGGGCCAGGTCGGCGGGCGAGAGCACCGGCAGCCCAGTGGCCTCGGCGGCCTCCCGGCTGGCCAGCGGGCTCGCGGTGACCAGCCCGCTGACCACGCGGACCGACACCCCGAGCTCGCCGAGCACGCCGATCCCGGCCACCGCGCCGAGTGCGTCTCCGACGGCGAGCACCACGTGGTCCGCGAACTCCGGCAGCTGGGCTGCCAACGCGCGCGTCTCGGCCTGCAGCACGCCGTCGGCCACCTCCAGCACGACCACGTCGGCGGCCTCCTCGACCAGCCGGTCCCGGATGCCGAACATGGTGCTCACCAGGCGCTCGGTCGGGTAGCCGAACGTCGAGGGCATGCCGAAGTCCAGGAAGTCCGCAACGGTCGCGGCGCCCGCGTCGACGTAGGCCCAGTGGTCCTTGCCGCTGCCCGAGCCCGTCACCTTGCCCGCCCCGACGCGCAGCCCGGCCCTGGCCAGGCCGCGGATGACGGCCGAGGTCGCGGTCGTCTTGCCGGCGTTCATCGACGAGCCGAGCACCACGATCGTGCCCAGCTCGGGGCGGCCGGGGACCGGTTCCGGCAGGGCGCCGTCGTCGGTGCCCAGCGGCAGGCCGGCCGCGTCGGTAAGCGGGCCGAGCACCTCCAGCTCGGTCGGCGCCTCCTTGCTGGTGTGCGCGGAAGCGACGGTGCCGATCAGGCCACCCGAGGTGAGCAGGTGCACCGCGTCGCCCGGGGTCGGCAGGTACCCCTCGTAGAAGTCGGTCGCGTACCGGTTGCCGTAGGCACCCACGAGTACGTCACCGGGGTACATCCGCATCCGCCGGCCGTGCGGGTCCTCGAGGTGTTCGTGGGCACCGAGGGTGGCCACCCTGGCGACCACGAAGTCCCCGAGCCGAGGGGGCCGGACCGCCCCACCGAGCTGAGCCTCGTCGCTCCGCGGCACTCGGCGGGTGACGTAACCCCACTTCGCCGCTGACAGCCTCTCCATGCAACTGCTCCCAACACCAAGAAAACGGACGCCCGCGGTGACCGAACTGCCGGCCGGCCGGGACGCTCTCCTGAGCCGCCGCCCACGGGGACTGGCGCCCAACGGATCGCTCACGCGCAGGCCGCCGAAATCCGGTCGGGCAAACCCTCACGTCACCTGCTGCGATCAACGAGCCCGGCTCTCCCGAGTTGCGGGCGGGGAGTGGCGCGGAACTGCCTCTGGGGGGAGCCAGCGGGTCCACGCACCCTCGCACGATCAGTTCCCGAGGCTAGGCCACGTCCAAACGTGCACCCCAGTTGGGTGAATGCCGGCCGAGTGACGTCGCGCGGTCGTCGTAACACCTCGCTCAAGGTCGCAATCTGGTTGCGACGAATGGGTTAACCCACTCCAGTCGCTGGTCCACCCGGGTGATTTTGCCAAGGAGCGCTCCGGTTGGTGATCAACAATTCCCGACCCGACCAAGCCGCCTGATATCACGCGATGACTTTGGGTGCCGAATATGGCCGGGTCAAATCACGCGCAGTGGTGAATCTTGGTACCCAAGTGATCGTCTTCATCTATTCTTCTGTGCACAGTGTTACCCACGTTGAAGAAGTGACTGACGTGACTGTTGGGGCCCGTGAGGGTGATCACCCAGCACCGTCGGCCCCGGCCACGTCGACCACCAACCCCCGATCAGCCGACCGACGCCCGTCCACCAGGACCGGGCGCGGCCGGATGTCCAGCGGAAAGGACCACGTCATGGCCAAGCGGCCCGCTCCGGGCGCCTCGCCGGCCCGCGTCGGCCGCACACCTGGCCCGTGGTCACTGCCCGTCACCGGGCTCGGCCTCCTGACCGGCGCGGTCCTCGCGACCGCCTCGGTGACTCCCGTAATAACACCCATCGGTGTATCAGCGGCCCCTCAGATCGAGCTCGCCGCCTCCGTCTCCGCACCCGAGTTCGCGGCGGCCCGGCCGGCTACGCCAAAGCACCCGTCGATCCCGACACCGCCGAAGCCGCCCGCACCGCCCCCGATGCCCGCGATCCCGGCACCGCCCGGCCCGGCCATCGCCGATCCGGACTCGACGCCGTCCGCCTCGGACCCGTCCCTGGCCAGCCCGGCCGATCCGGCGCCCGACGAGCCGACTCCGGCCGACCTGGCACCGGCCGACCCGGCTCCGGCCCTCGCGGCACCGGCCGGAGCCGCCGATCCGGAAGCGGCCGGCAGCGCACCGGCACTGCCCAACTCCCCCGCCGACCTGCCGGCTGGCCCGGCCGCACTGCCCCCGGCACCGACCCCGGGCATCGCGCCGGCACCGGCACTACCCGGCGCCGCGCCTGCGGTACCCGGACCGACCCAGGCTCTACCCGGTACACCCGGTACACCCGGTACAGCTGCCGGCCTCCCTGGCGCCACCGCACTACCCGGCACAGCCGGACCCGGCGCCGCCGCGGTGCCGGGCCTGGTGGCCCCGGCCGCCGCGCCCTGCGCCACCTCCTGGGCGCTGACCCCGGCGAACGACGGACTGTCCATCCCGAACGCGCCGAACGCGACGAACCTGTGCGGCGCCGGCGCGATCCGGCCGACGCCGCTGACCGCCGCGTGCACGAAGCAGGTCGACGGGGCCGGGTTGCAGGCCGCGGTGGACGCCGCGAAGCCCGGTGACCGGATCTGTGCCACCGGCACCTCGCCGGCCCGGCTGAAGGTGAGCCGCTCGGGCACCGCGGCCGCGCCGATCCTGGTGCTCGGGGACGGCCGCACCACGGTGAAGGGCCTGACCATCGACGCGAACAACGTGACGGTCGGCGGGCTCAACCTGACCGGCCCGACCGCCCCCGGCGTCGAGATGACCGGCAGCGGCATCACCCTGGTGAACAACACGATCGCGTCGCCCCGGGGCGGTGACGGGGACGGCATCCGGTTCTTCGGCAGCAACCTGCGGATCCTGCACAACACGGTGAGCGACGTGCGGAACCTGCACGGCGCACACGCCGACTGCATGCAGACGTTCGCCTCGGACACGCCGCCCAGCCAGCACGTGCTGATCGACAGCAACCGCTGCGAGAAGATCGACAACCAGTGCCTGATCGCGGAGGGCCCGAACAGCAGCGCGGGCGACGGCAGCAAGACCGGCAAGAGTTCCGACATCGACTTCACCCGGAACTACTGCGACTCGAACGCCTCGCAGGCGGTCATGATCGACGACGTGCAGAACGTGTCGGTGACCCACAACCAGATCACCGGTGGCAATGAGAAGGCGTTCGCCTTCGACAACAAGTCCACCGGCGCGAAGGTGCTCGGCAACATCCTCGGGCTGCGCATCGGCTTCGAGGTCGGCATGGACGGCTCGTCCAAGCACGGCTACCTCGGACCGTTGATCGGTGGCCTGCCCTAGGAGGGTCCTGAATGACGCCGCTCGTCGCGAGCGGTGATCCAGTTGGTGTCTCGCAAGGCGGCGCCTTCTTCGGAGGGGTCGATACCGCTGTTGTATCGACCCCGACGACAACGCCGCGAGGCGCCGACTGGGCGCCGCGCAGCAGAGCATGCGTTGTTCAGGGCCCTC
>Ga0137415_10000151_pt1 | contig 57375 bp, 66 predicted proteins | sample CZODoug3_1_1_16f_FD_183082 | JGI IMG/M metagenome (GOLD analysis project Ga0137415, IMG submission 183082) | Vadose zone soil fungal communities from Angelo Coast Range Reserve, California, USA - CZODoug3_1_1_16fungal (Hybrid Assembly) | ecosystem: Environmental > Terrestrial > Soil > Vadose...
CAAAGATCTTTGGGTTATCTCGCCCCTCGTTCTATCAAGTCCAAGCGGCCTTCCAGGAATCCGGACTGGCCGGCTTGCTCCCGCAACGGCGTGGACCGCGCGGGGGTCACAAGCTTACCGACGAGGTGATGAAGTTTGTGGTTCAGGTGAAAGCCGGCGATCCTTCGCTATCGTTCAAGCAACTCGCGCGAGCCGTCCAACAAGCGTTCGGCCTCACGGTGCATCCACGCAGCATCGAGCGGCAGTTGCTTCGTCAAAAAAAACGGCTGTGACCTTGCCTGCGCCCGAGATCGCATCTGCCCGCGATTCCCTCCTCGCCGCGTACGAGGAGGTGCGGCGTCAGATTCTCGGCGCTTCCGAGATAGGGAAACCGGGACAGGTTTAGCGCTATTGCTGAGTCGTGGAATGCAGGAGTGGATGCAAGCCTGTATGCAGTTCTTCCGGGTGGCTCCGGAGAAGCGACCGGAGGAAAAGAACCGGGAAGAGCCTCTCCCCGCTAGCCTACGGGCGGAAGTGGTGGTCCTGCTCGCCGGCATGTTGCTGCAACGCTCCAGGACGATCCTATGATTCATGACACTCATCAGAAGGTCACAACCAGCCATCTGAAACGAAATGCGTATCTTTACGTACGCCAGTCCACTCTCCGCCAGGTGTTCGAGAACACCGAAAGCACGAAGCGTCAGTATGCCCTTCGGCAGCACGCCATCGCCTTAGGCTGGGCGCAGGACCAGATCGTCGTGATCGATACGGATCTAGGCAATCAGGAGTTTCCAGAGATCGAGAGGGTTTTCAACGATTAGTGACAGCCGTCGGCCACGGTCTCGGATTCTGCGTCGGTGTTGAAGGAAAAAGGCGCGAGGAGCGCGTTTTTCCTCTGGGACGCTTTTGGGGTGCTACTGGATGGATTAGTTCGTGCCAGCCGCTTGCGCCCGGACCCTTGGCTTGTGCGCGGTTGAAACGCAGTCGTGCTTCTCAAATCCGTCTTGAGCGGAGCGGTTGAATGCCAGCGCGGCGACGGTGCTCTCCAGGCGCGGAGCGACCAAGCCCCACGGGCAACGAGAGCAACACCAGCCGGTGAAGTTTTCGTCTTCGGCCCAGATCATGTGTCTATTCATAGCTATACCCATTCCTGCATTTCCATGTACGGGGTTTCCTACTGGAGGCGAGGGGCGAACTACGAGACACTGGAGAATCGGAGCGCGGAAACTGAACCAATGCCCTCGCCGCAGAGAATGTGCCACAGAATCACCAGAGGTCAAAGTGACTAACGTGCTTCGTCCGGTTGGACAAGGGCCCTCGGGTCGGGGTCATTGGATACCCGGTCTTGCGCGGTCAGGTCACGGGATCTTCGTGAGGAGTGGGTCGCGGATTTTGCGTGGTGCTGAGATTAAGAAGCCGCACGGGAGTGCGGCCTTTTTGTACTGGGTGCTGGTAGAAACTGAAGCTCGAAGAATCTCGTTCCGCGGTGGTCTAGATTCATTCTTTAATCTTCTGTTTCTACTCTCGCCTTGCATCGCCCCTTGGAGTCTTTGAAGCACTCAATCCGTCCGGTCCTCGTTTTCGGGTCCTCTTTCTCTTTTGCAGTGGGTTCTATAATCTGCGCGGGTTTATCGACGTAAATGAAGTACATGACGTATGCATTTGCGGCACGATTCTCGGCTGAGGCCATGGCATCTATTGTTCCGCTCGCAGTTGCGTCGCCCGACCCGAAATTTCTCATTGTGTGTGTCAGATAGGTGTTGGAGCGCGTTAAGTTTGGTGTTGTATCTAAAGGTGTGCTGATGTGAACCAACTTGGTCCGACTGCAATGAGCCTACATGGTCATCAGTCGCGCCCTGTGTGCCTACGCTAGTGGGTATCTCAGGTCGAGCCGGCACTCTCGTTTGAGTCAGATCGCCGGGATCGGCGGTATAGGGCGATTGTGTGTGACCCTCGGGAGTAGTCCTCCCGTGGTCCCAGCTACGCAAAAACAGTCCGCGTAAATCCGGAAGGAAGAAAACGTTGGTCTTGTCCTGTGGGTGCGTGAGTGCGTGCTAGGCGGCTGCGCGGCGAGCTTCCGTCCCCGCTTCCTCCTTATATAGCCAGGCACCCGCCTGCGTAGCAATCACGATCTCGACCAGCGCCACGATACTCGAGATGACGAGCAACCGCGTGGGAAAAAGGCCCAAAGGATAGTTGCCAAGATTAGCGAGAAACACGGCAACGGCCCAAGTGACCAGACCAGCGCGGATTGCGGTCTTTGGTCCCGCGCCATAACGCGGTCGGATGGCCGCATAGAGCCAGACAGCAGCGATGCCCAGCAGGAACCCCCAGATGTTGAAGATCACGATCGCGCCCGCGGGGAGCTGTGCTGGTTTGCCCAGCGCCTGCATCGCATGGCCCCACGCTTCACGCAGGACAACGCCGTTTGTGATGAATTCGACGATGTTGATCACCAGACCCGCTAGCAGACCACCCAAGATGACTCGGCCCCGGTTTGTATGTGCCATAGAATCCTCCTCTGTGAGGCCCACTGTGCGCGCGGCCTTCCGCTGTGGACGGCAAGACAGCGCAATTATTGACCGTTTTTAGCCGGTTGCCAACTGCTGAGGGCGCTTGTTCCCAAGTTCTGATGAGGGTGCAGGTTGTGCCGGGTGTGGCTTGAACGGTATTGGGATTTGAGGATGTACGAGGTCGCGGATTTTGCAGGGTTTTAGAGCGAAAAGACGCGCAGGGCGCGCCCTTTCTTGGGTGTATGATTGTGTCAGTCGGGAGGAGGCTGCCATGCGGACCCCGATGCACTGGAGAACAGAGCGAGGCCGCCATTTCCAGGCGCAGCCACTTCACGCAATGTTTTCGCTTGTAGCGAGCATGCTGTTGGCCGGGCTGGTTATATTGGCGCTCGTCTTGTCGGCAAGGTGAAGGATCACTCCGTCTCCGCGAGAACGGGTTGAGGTAGTGGCGAGAATGACGCGCTGCCCTCCACAATGCAGCGTGCAAGGTAGCCTACGTCTCTGGAATAGGGGCTTGCTTCCACGGTCTTCACGCGATAGTGCTAACCCATTGTCAGGGGCAGATCTCGGGCAGGAATTTTTGGCAGGAGCGCAGGTTACGGATTTTGCGCCCTTGGGTTTTTCGTGAGGCACGGGTCGCGGACTCTGCGTGGGGTTTCGGGGAACGGCGCGCGGGAGCGAGTTCCCCTTGCCCGAGGCTCGCAGCGAAGCAAATGCGGCTGCACACCGTTGTCAGATGTCTTGTTTCAACGTAGATTCCCAAGTAGCAACATTGCCCGCAAGCTCCCGAATTATTGTGTTTCCTTTATATTCGGTCGCAAGTGAATTCATAAACGTGCCCAGTTTCCCTTCGTCGGTCGCGACTTGAATGAGTTCACCCCATACATAAATCGCAGCCTGATTCCAGTTAATCATCCATACGGGAAGATCCGCAGAATAGGCATACCTCTCAATTTCACTGGTTCGGTGGAATAGGCGAGGGAGGGTGTTCAAGAGGGCTCGGCGTAGTTCTTAGAGACTGGTATTTACGATTCACCTGCACCAACACTTGTTCCAGCGCAGGCCAGAATGTATCAAAGTATCGCTTCAACCGGTCCTCTGAAAGAGCATCCGTATTCATTGCATAGTTTAATGAATTGAGCATTTCCAGAGTCTGCTCTTTAGTAGCTTCCTTTGATTGAAATTGGGAGAGGGGTCCTGTTATTGATCTATGCATAAAGAATGCAATAGTCTAGCGCAAAAAAGAAGGTAGTCCGGATTGCAGTATGCAGCCGCGCAATTTCTGAGTTGAGACACGAATACCGTTGATCGAGCGGATGACGTGCTCGACCAACTCCTCCACATCATTGGGGCAACTATTGGCGAGTATACGTTTCGCCAGAGACCAGACCCCTTCATCGAGGTTGAGCTCCGGAGCATAGGAAGGAAAGTGCTCGATATGCAGGCGGCTGTGTTGTCGCAGAAGTTGTTGGAGGGGCGCTCCTTGGTTAGCAATTGTTTCCGAGGGTGCCAAAACTGCTTTTAGGAGCCATCCGTGTCGCAGTTTTCAATTAGTTACGGGTGAATCGTTCGCTGTCACGGCAGAGGTCGCGGGTTCGGGTCCGTCAATACCCCCATTTTCTGGGCGAGATGGAAAGGGCGCCAACAATAACCTCGTGTGGTTTCCACGTGGCGAGCGCTTAGTGGGCTACCTCATCCCGCTACTTTATCTTGCCGGTTGTGAAACAGAGGGGAGATTGTCAGCCGGGGGTGTCACCTTACAGGTGACCGACTGCACCCGATTCTGCACCGGGCCTCCAATGTTCGGTCGCCACCGCAAGATGTTCAGTCCGTCGGTTGCTAGAGATGAAGGAACTGCACCGGATTTTGCACCGACTGCCTGCATCCGGCGCGTGCTGCGGGCTACTGGCCGTCTTTGGGTGGTTCGCTGGAAGTAACTGAGGCGAAAGGTAAAAGCTGCAGGATCAGAAGTTTGTAAAGAATGGCTAAAGCGATGGCATCAGATGGTGTGTCTGCCAGTTCCACCACTTCCGCACGTTAAAAAGCTGCTTTATTATCAATATCTTGTAGCTACAATTTCAAGTTCTCGCAATTTTCAGTGTATGTGTTTCTGTATGCGCCCTTTGCACCATAGCCGGGCCGCTTTTCTTCCACTGCTTTTCTTCGACAGCTCCGATCCGCTACGCCGACCCCGCTGGCTTCTTTCTTTGATTGATCCGCCCGAACACCCGGCTGACCGCCTCCGCCCGAGGGTGGACATAACGCATCGTGGTCTTGATGGTGTCGTGCCCGGCGATGTACGCGTAAAGGCGTCCGCGTGCTCTCCAGCCTCGGTCAGAAACGTGTGGCGCAGACTGTGAAGTCCGGCATCTGGATTGTGAGATGAGGTTTTCGAGAACGGACTTCGATTCTTCGTTGATCTTGAGCACGCGTTTGCGGGCCCGCCGTTTCCGTTCGAAATGCAGCAGGCAGTGCCGACAACCACGGAAGCGGCGTAACTCAAGTTTCGCCGTTCAACAAGATCTGGCGTGTCGCCGTGCCACCGCTTGAATCTCGTCTCACCTCAGGCGTAGTGTGGAAGAAACTAGGGGGGAAGTGGCCCATGGCATGCGTCATCGCCGAACCCTGCATTGGGACCAAAGACACTGCGTGCGTCGATGCCTGCCCCGTAGATTGCATTCACCCGAAGAAGAACAAGAGTTTCGAGGACGAACGCCCGAGCCTCGACGAGGTCACGCAACTGACCCCGTGGAATGCATTGACTGCGGCGCCTGTGTGCCGGTCTGCCCTGTTTCGGCGATTTTTGCGCTGGATGACCTTCCGGAGAAGTGGAAGCGGTACGCAGATATAAACGCCAGTTACGGGCAAGGCGGCAAGGTTAGACCCCATGAGGACGGCAACATCGGCGAAGTAGCCGGACCTACCGTTCTCGATCGTAACGGAACCTACGAAGCATGTTGCGAAGCTCTGGAAGAACGCCAGTCCGTAGCAGGAGGATAAAGATGAGACTCAGCGACCCGATTAGCTCGGTTTTGAAGCAGAAGAGCCACGAAATCTGGTCCGTAACGCCCGATCAGTCGGTCTACGAAGCAATAGAAAAGATGGCAGACAAGGGAGTGGGAGCACTGCTGGTGATTTCGGCAGGCAAGCTAGTAGGCGTCATCTCTGAGCGCGATTACGCCCGCAAAGTTATTCTCAAGGGAAGATCCTCAAAAGAGATCCAGGTGCAGGAGATCATGTCGAGTCCGGTGGTCTCCGTAACGTGGCAGGACACCGTGGATAACTGCATGACGATCATGACGAACAACCGCATACGTCATCTTCCGGTCATGGAAAACGGGAAAATCGTGGGGATGATCTCGATCGGCGACCTGGTGAAGTGGATCATTTCGGAACAAGAGGGAACCATCCAGCAGCTGGAGAGCTACATCGCAGGAAAGTACCCTGCCTGAAGCACGTTTTTGATCCGCAGTGGACGTCTAGAGATACGGGCGGCCTAGGATTTCAAAGCGGCGAACAGCTGGTTGAGGCTCTCCTTCGCGTCCCCGAAGAGCATCATGCATTTTGGGTTGTAGTAGAGTTCGTTATCCACCCCGGCAAACCCTGGACGGAGGCTGCGCTTCAGGACGATGACTGATTTGGCGCGGTCAACCTCCAAGATCGGCATTCCGAAGAGCGGGCTGCTCTTGTTGTTTCTAGCAGCCGGGTTCGTCACATCGTTCGCCCCGACGACCAAGGCGATGTCTGCCTCGGGGAAGTACGGATTGATTTGCTCCATCGTGTACAACTGGTCGTAGGGTACGTTTGCCTCGGCGAGCAGGACGTTCATATGGCCAGGCATGCGACCGGCAACCGGGTGAATGGCGTATTTCACATCGATGCCGCGCGTGAAAAGGAGCTTTGCGAGTTCACTGACCCCGTGCTGAGCTCGCGCGACCGCCAGCCCATAGCCCGGGACAATGATGACGGACCTGATGCTGTCGAATAGAACAGTGAGCTCTTCGGGAGTGATGCTGCGAACTGTCCCCATCGCCGCCGCCGGACCGACCTCCTCCTTCGCGACCTTCCCGAAGGCGCCAAACAGAACGTTGACGGCCGAGCGATTCATGGCTCGGCACATCAGCAGCGAGAGAAGGAAGCCGGAAGTTCCGTCGAGCGAGCCTGTAATGATCTGAATCTTGTTCATCAGAACGAAGCCCATGGAGGCGTCTGCGAGACCACCGTAGGAGTTCAGCAGGGCTATGACCACGGGCATATCCGCCGCCCCGATAGGAATGACGAGCAGAAAGCCAAACAACAACGCCAGGCCGACCATCACGTAGAACAGGGTACTGGCGGCCGGTGCGAAGACCAGATAGATAACCGTCCCAACCACTGCAGCCAGCAAAGTGATGTTGAGGACGTTCTGCCCCCGGTAGGTGATAGGAGCCCCTGGGAGGAGTCCCTGAAGCTTCCCAGCGGCCATGAGGCTGCCGGTGAAAGTCAGGCTGCCGATGACCACCTCCAAGCCAATCGTGGTCATCTTCACGCTATCGAGACCGACGCCGACGTGGCGAACGTATTCGGAGATTCCAATTAAGCTGGCCGCCAGGGCTCCGAGTGAATGCGAAAGGGCCGTCCGTTGCGGGACGGCCGTCATCGGGATCCGCAGTCCCATGCTGCCCCCCATGATGGAGCCAATGGCGAGCCCAATAGCGATCCACCGGTAGTTGACAATCTCAGGGTGGAAAAGTGTGCCCACAATGGCCATCAGCATGCCGAACGCGGCCAGGAACATACCCCTTCTGGCGAACTTGGGCGAACTCAGACCTTTCAGTCCCAGGATGAACAGAACCGCTGACAGGATGTAGAAGTAGCGCAGTGCCGAAACTGATAAAGCGGCACCAGATAACTGTGTCCCCGTCCCTGACCGCCTGAACCAATGCATAAACACCAGGAAAACGACAAAAAGAACCGGGAAGGCGAGCAACAGCTTTGGATTGAACTTGATCCAACGGCGTTGAATGCCGATCTCGTGCCCTCGTTTGAACATCTTCAGCATCCGGTCGGTAATCAGAAAACCGCCAACCACATTTGTTGAAGAGCAGGTCACAGCAATAAACCCGAGGGCGGTACTCAACCGACTGTAATCGGCACCGGCGACAACCAGGGAGCCGATGAGCGAGATCCCTGAGATTGCGTTCGTGGCCGACATCAAGGGCGTGTGCAGCAACGGTGGCACTCGCGTGATCACGTGATAGCCGAGAAAGCCCGCCAAGATGAAGATGTAGAGTCCGATCTCGAGTTCAGTTGTCATTGTGTCGACCTTTCGAACCCGTTCAGAGCCTGGCTTTGACCACCTCGTGCACAATCTCTCCCTGATGCGTGACCAGCGGACCGCGTGTCAGTTCGTCGTCCAGGTCGAGGTGCGGTGTGCCGTCTTTCAGAAGATGAACGAGGAAACTCGTGACGGTCCTGGCGTACATCTCGCTACCCTGAAAGGGAATTGTGCTCGGCAGGTTCATAGGACCGATAATGATCACGCCGTATTTCACGACGTCCCGCCCGGGCTCGGTTAGAGCGCAGTTTCCCCCCTGCTCGGCCGCCAGGTCCAAGATCACGGAGCCTGGCTGCATACCGCGGACCATCTCCTCGGTGATGAGGATGGGAGCGCGCTGACCGGGAACCAGCGCCGTAGGGATGACGACGTCGGCGGCGGCCACGTACTTGAACATCATTTCCTGCTGCTTCTGGTAGAACTCCGCCGACTGCGCTTTGGCGTAACCGCTCCTATCCTCGGCGTCTTTGGCAGCAAGGCCCAGCTCTGCGAACTTGGCACCGAGACTCTCCACTTGCTCCCTGACGGCGGGGCGGGTGTCGTACGCCTCTACGACAGCGCCGAGCCGCTTCGCCGTACCGATAGCCTGCAGCCCCGCAACCCCCGCCCCGATGACGAAGACACGCGCAGGGGTAATCGTGCCAGCGGCGGTCATGAGCAGAGGGAAGAACTTAGGCAAACGGCTGGCTGCGATCAGGACAGCCTTGTAGCCTGCAATCGTGCTCATGGCGCTGAGGGCATCCATGGGCTGGGCCCGTGTGATGCGCGGCATGAGCTCCATGGAGAAAGCCGTGATTCTGCGCGCGGCGAGCGCTTTGATTGCTGTGGTGTTGCTGTAGGGCTGGAGGAAGCTGATGAGAAACGAGTCCTCCTTCATGCGGCCGATCTCGTCTATCGTTGGAGGCTGGACCTTGAGGAGGATGTCGGCTTTGCCGAAAACCTCGCCCTCAAGGCGTGCACCCTTCCTTTCGTACTCCGCGTCCAAGAATCCGGCCGACTCGCCAGCCCCCGACTGAACGACAACGTCCAAGCTGGCCTTCGTCAGCTTCGGAACGAGTTCGGGAACAAGCGCCACGCGCTGCTCTCCCGAGACCGCTTCCTTCGGAACGCTGACGATCATAGGCATCGGCGAACCTGCGCGAATACTGCTGGCCCGCTATTCTAATCCCGTGCGTCCAGGGCCTCAAAACTTCGACGGCACTCGTGAACGGGAACCTGCATCGCATCGAGCGCGTTGAGCTGAAGAAGTCGGTCATCATTGTGGGCGAGACCTACCCACACCGCATCGCCATCGAAGATGGCTCATACTTGAAAGGAAGCATGTTGGTCCCAGAAGGAGATTCCCACTCTCCAGACCAAAAGAGGGGACGATCCGGCTGCCGTGAGGGCGACCGACCCGCCTCATGGTAGTGCCGAGGCGAACTCGGAGGCAGCAGCCTCGATACCTGCTCCTGATGCGCATCTGTTGCAATGGGCCCTTGCCCTGACTTCCCGATAAAACAGGAGCGTTCGTAGGAGCGAGTTCACCTACGGCATCCCAAAAACAGCCCCGAGCCACTACGGAATTCCCTGAGAAGGCCGTGTGAGCTTGAAGAGGTCGACCCATTAAAAAGCTGTGTGTGGTCAATCTTGCTTTAGCTGTCATCCTCAGCACGACGGCCTTCGCACAGTATTCATCCAAGGAACCTACACAGAAAGATCAAGCTACCCAGGGTCCGCTCAACAGCATCGAAGGTACAGTCAAAGTAGAAGGTGACAAGATTCTGCTTGTCGCAGACAACGATCAGAAGTCCTGGTCCGTCGAAAATCCGGAGGCGCTCAAAGGCCATGAAGGCCACCAATTGCAGGTGAAAGCTCATGGGACGCCGGCAAGGGATCTATTCACATCACGGATGTCAAAATGCTGAAAGGTGGCGCAACGAAAAAAGAGGAGATGAAAAAATTTCATCGTTTCGCACGCCGGGCGGCGACCAAGCCGCCCTTTTTTCTGCGGTCGACTGTGACGTGCCGGTTGTGCCTTGGCCCGCCGAGCTACCTGAAAGGCGGCAAATTCACTACCCCTGACTCAGATCAGCGTCGCCTTCTTCTCCACCAAAGAAGCGCATCGCTTCTTCATCACCGATGTCTTGCGGGCGATTTACGACGGCAACCACTGCGCGCTTGGTACAAACGGCCTCGCCGGCACTGATGTTCTGTGCAATTTCTTCGAGGTCGCTCTCCTCTGGATCCCAATCACACCAGACCTCAATCCGAACCTTGTAGTACGCCATCGGGGGCCTCCTTCCTTTCGCGGGCTGGCTCAGACTGCCCGTAGCTTTCGAGTGTTCTCTCAGGCGGGGACATTGCGCTTTGATCCGAAGGCAGCGTGTGCTCTCATTTTGGTAATGTCTGCGCTACCCCCTCAGGTCCCTTGGAGGCGTTTCGTCCGCGTTCTGCGGAAGCTCGGCTATACCACCCAAAAGGGGAAAGCGGGTTCGGCAAGATCGTTCTCTAATCCGCGACGTAGCCCAGCTGTTGTTTCGTTTCGAGAGCCCCACTCCGGTCAAAACATGCGCCAAACGGATGATGCACGAATACCTTCGCAAGCTTTTTCTGACCCCAGATGAGTTCATGCGGCTATCGGAAGACCGCTAGATCGGATGAGCAAACGAAAGCGCATGTCCATCCGGGTCAGACATGTGAAAGTATCGTTCGCCCCATGAAGCATCCTGCGGGGCTTCCGGCCGCAGCCCTTTTTCCTTCAGGTAGGCACAGAACGCGTCAACGTCGGAAACGTAGAAGATGAGCCGCCCCCAATGAGCTACTGGATTGCCCTGCTCTAGATTGAGAATCGGGCCATTCGAGTCTCTCGCCCAGAGCGACGAGAAACATCCGTCTTCTCCGCCGTAGACAAGCTTCATCCCAAGAAGATCCCTATAGAACTGCACAGAGGCCTGCATACTCCCTACCCTAAGGGTAAAGGCAGAAATGTTTTCAACGTTCATCTCTTCCTCCCCGGGCACAGGTTGCGGCGGCATAATCCGAAATGCCACGGAGTCCACTCACCGCATCGCCTGACCCTTCTTGAGCCTCATCATCGCGGAAGGTCCGCGACTCAGGCACGCAGGATCCGCTACCAGTGAGCCACAATTTACTGCAGGCGAGCGCGGCAATGATAGGTGGTCGGGCTGATGTGATGGTGCACACGGAAGGAATCGAATCTCTCGCCGGTTAACGGCTGATTAGTTGGCCGAAAGCCGAGATTTCGTTTCAAATCACATGACATCAACCACTTGCCGAGAAAACAAAGTTTGCACGGAGGTGCCTGAGGAATGCTGCGAGAATGGCGGCGTCGACGCATTCGATGACGACCGCGGGGACACGTTTATGACACGGTCGCCAGTGCTTGTTCGGTTCCACCACTGAAACTGGCATGAAGACAAAACCCAGCTCACGAATCGAACCCCGTTATCAATGAGCGGTATGGGGATTTCACAACAGTTAGGCGGCGAAGTGGGTGAAATGCCATTACGCCCGCTGTTAACCGTCTATTTATGAGTGGCTGCTCAGGCGACTTTGCAATCGGGCCGGTATTTTCGGGCCGCAGCTTCGCGAGGCTGTGCCTCGTGTTCGGTGAGCCTTTCAAGGACGCTACTAAGTAACGAACGTGGAACTCTGGGACCTTGCCCATCGTATGTTCTTCCAAGTCGAAGCCCAGTCCTCGCTTCAGGAGAAAACCCATGACTCGCACGACGAACGCACGCCTCGCCGGGTTCACGTTCCTGGCATATATCGCCACGGGAATCGCCAGCATGGTCCTCTTCGGACAGGCAGCCTCCGGCGCCAATGCCGCTGCCAAGCTCGCAAGCATCGCCCAGCACGCGACCGCCGTGCGCCTGAGCGCCGTACTCACGTTGCTCACCTTCTTCGAAGCCGTCGTCTTGGGCGTCACGCTCTTCGCGCTCACGCACGAGGAGGATCTCGATCTCGCCGTTCTGGGGCTGTGCTGCCGAGTTGGCGAAGGCGTGCTTGGCGCCGCATCGGCCGTAAGCACCATGAGACTGCTGCCGGTCGCGGCGGCCAGCGCCACGTCGGCTGCCCCGGACGCGGCGGCTGCGACCGCGCTCGGCGCCTCGCTCCTGAACCAGGGGGGCTCGTCCACCGCGATCAGCGCCACCTGCTTCGCCGTGGGCAGCACACTGTTCTCTTACCTGTTCCTGCGAGCCCGCAGCATCCCCGTCCCGCTCGCGTGGCTCGGCGTACTGGCGTCGGTGCTGCTCGTGGTAGGACTTCCCGTGCAGCTTGCAGGATTCCTCCCCGCCTCGCTCGCCTGGCCCATGTGGATGCCGATGCTCGCCTTCGAAGTGACGCTGGCGTTCTGGCTGCTCATTAAAGGCGTTGCCGTGCCCGCCCAGCAGCGATCAGGCCGAGACTGACTCTGTCGTCGGGCAATGAAACGTTCGGTGGGACGAAGGAAAAGCGCAAACAAGTGCTAAGGCGATATTACGCCAACTGACGATGGGGGCCAGGTTCGGAGTGTCCCTGAGCACACAAAAATTCAGCTATCTCCTGCTCACCCCTCGATGCTGATCGCGTCCTATTGATCGGACACCCACAGCGGGAGGGAAGCCAAGGCCTTCTTGATTGCGCAAATTCTCGCTGAGGCAGAGGGTAATGGGGCGCGAAAGGAATCGTCGTGAGCGGCAGCTTAGGGAATTCGTCGGTCGCGATGGCTCTCCTCGTAATTCCCAGCCAGGTGATTTGGTCATATTTCTCCTTTGGAGTGGTTCTCGCAATCGGGCTGGTCGCGATGTTTCTTCGTGCCGATTGGCAAAAGGCGCGAGGATTGGACAAGGTGATTCTGTTCGGGCCGATTTTCTACGCGGCACCGCTCGCGGCCTTCGGCACCGAACATTTCACCCTGACGAAGGCCATCGCGTCGCTCATACCGGCGTGGATTCCGTGGCATCTGGTTTGGGCGTACTTCGTAGGCGCTTGCTTTATCGCAGCCGCGCTGAGCCTGGTGACGAGGATTCAGGCGCGCCTCTCGGCGAGTTTGCTCGCCTTGACGTTCTTCCTTTTCGTAGTGCTGATGGACGCCCCGGGTTGGGCACACAATCCGCGAAATCGGTTTGCGCTCGCGTTAGCGCTGCGGGAATTGTCCTTCAGCGGCGGCGCTCTGGCGCTGGCAGCCAACCTCAGCGAGCAGTGGCGCGAGCGCGGCACCCACATCCTTGCGACGGTAGCGCGCTATTTCGTTGCAATTCCCGTGCTGTTCTACAGCTTTGAGCAATTCATGCATGGCGATCACGTTCCCGGCATTCCGCTGGAAATGGTGACTCCGCAGTGGGTCTATGGACACGCCATTTGGACGTACCTGGCCGCCGTGGTTTACGCAGGCGCGGGCCCCCTGTTGCTTGTTGGCAAGAAAACCCGAGCAGCAGCGACGTGGCTGGGCTTGACCGTGCTCTTCGTGGTGTTGCTCGTCTACGTGCCGATAGCAGTCATGGAACGCGCCAGCCTCGAAAGTCTTAATTACACGGCGGATACACTGATGTATTGCGGCGCCGTTCTTCTGCTCGCGGGCGCCATGCCGCGCGAAGCTAGCGGCGGGAATCATCGGCTGATCAATGGTCCACGAAACCCGCGTCAAGCTTCACATGCATCACAAGCATGAATCGAATAGGTTTGATTTGATGACGTGAAGAACGGCTACCTAATTGTTGTAATCAATTTCACTCAGAACCGTTCGGTTATGAGCGTAATGGGGATGTTAGTGCGCCGGGATAAACCGGCATGGAGTAGAGGATGAAAGAGCCTTACGAGAAAGGACCAGCGATCCGCTCGGCCCCCGAGTCTTGCGCTGATACCGTGAGGGACTCAGTGAAGCGTAGACAGGGGATAGGCGGGGTGGGTATTCAGCTCCGAAAACATACAACCCGGACGCCGTCTCTGGGGGAGGCGGGTGGCCTATTCAGTTGACCCGGTGAAGGCGCGTCCTTTACCGGGAATCTCGCGGCGGTGATGAAGACCATGGGCCATAAGGATGTGAGAGCTGCAACGCAGTATCAACATCCGGAACTTGAAATGGTTCGCGCCGCTCTCAATCAGGGAAGAGAAACGGCGAATGGTGGTCAAAAAGGGCTTCCCCGCAGCAACTGCTGGAGTGAATCCAGTATCCGAGAGATTCGCGAACGTGCTGGTCAGCCCAGCATACCTTTTGACCACCCGGCACGGAGCCACCCTTCAAATCACTCCACTCCGGTCATAGCCCAGATGTCGCCCCCCTGTGGCCTGAAACGGTCGAACAGTACCCAATTCCCATCTGGCGACCATACTGGGTAGTCAATTCTCACGTCAGAGTCGGCAAACTCGTATACCTTTTCCGGCTCTCCAGAGTTGATCGGCGAGGCCCACAGAACCCTGTGGCCCACAACGTCCATGATCCGGGAACGATCCGGCGAAAAGGACATGTGCGAGCCTCCCATGATTTCAGCAAACGGTTGCGGGTCGCCGCCGTCGAGCAACACTTGCATGACTGCAGGCTTGCCTCCGCACGTGCAGCGAAAAATCAGTCCTCGGCCAGACCAACGCATGAAGTGGCCCGTCACGCCGACGTTTGTCAATCGGTGGGAGTTGCTGCCATCGGCGTTCATGACCCAGACTTCTAACCTGCCGCTCTGGTCTGACTGGTAGGCGATGAATGTGCCATCAGGGGAAAAGAAAGGGTTCACGCTCATGCCAGAGTTCGATGTCAAGCGCCTCAAAGCACCACTGGCGACCTCTCCTTCCCAGACGTTCGGGCTCCCCGAACGAGAAGAGAAGAAAACGATCTTGTTCCCATCGGGCGACCAGTTCGGTTGGAAGTCGCCGCCTTGCCCTGTCGTTAGCTGGCGCAGGTTTGAGGTTGCTGGTGAAAACAGCCAGATATTCATGTCCCCGGCGCGGTCTGAATTGAAGGCAACCATCCTGCCATCCGGCGACCATGCGCCCCGGCTGTCTTCGCGGGTCGTGCTGATCACCGCCTCAGGTGATCCGCGTGGCATTCCGCTTTGCGGAAGGACCGGAAGCTTCCAGATGTCGGCATTCTGGCGCAGCGTGGCAAAGGCGAGACGCCTGCCATCGGGTGAGGTGGCGACTTCAACGTCTTGTCCCGCCCCCGTCGTCACCTGTTGCAGCGGCCCGCCAACTGTTCCATCTCCTTTGACGGGCGTTCGCCAGATGTTTATACCGCCACTCCGGTACGAAGAGAAATAGATGAACTTGCCGGACGATGACCACGCCGGACGTATGTTGCTGAAGAAGTCGTTTGTGATCCAATTCATCTGTTTTGATTCGAGGCTCACGACGCGAATATCGAACTTCGTTCGCGCGAGGTTCTGGAAGACGATCCTCTTGCCATCGGGAGACCAAGCGGGCGCGACATGGGCAACTTCCTCGCTGGTATCAGTCGTGACCTGCTGCGGGTTGTGGCCTTCGCTGTCGAGCACCCAAATGCGGCGGGGGCCAGCCCAAGACGCGTCCACAGCTATGAGCTTGCCGTCGGGGGCATACGTCGGGTTAAAAGCGTTCTCGACAAGTTTGCTTTCGTTGCCCGATGCCAGATCGAGCACCCATACATCCCCGTCTTGAAATGCACCGAAAACGTCGCCGGGTTGCAGCTTCACGCGGGGCTGACGGGCACGCACAAACGCGACGCGTTTTCCGTCCGGCGACCAAGTCGGCTGGAGTTCGTCAGAATCACCACGTGTCAACGGAGAGTCCTGCCCCGACGCCAAGTCTTTCCGAAAAATCTTGCGGGTGTTACCGACCTCGCCTGTGTACAACAGGTCTCTGCCGTCAGGTGACCACGCGGGATATTCTTCGACTCCCTCAGCAAAGGTAACTTGGGAGAGTGTGGTCTGCAAAGCCGACCCCGAACTTTTCCAGCGCAGTCCAATCACGAAAACCAGTGCGATGACGGCTACGGTGCAAGCGACGGCGGGGATTAGCCAACGTGGCCACCTTCTCTGCTGCGTTGGTAACTGCACCGCCGAAGTGCGTGCCGAGTCTGTGTCGCGCTTCAGACGCTGCAGATCGGTGCGAACGTCGGAAGCGTGCTGGTAGCGCAGGTTTTGGTCTTTCTCCAGACACTTGGTCACGATTCGTTCCAGTTCGGCTGGGAGATCAGGATTCAGTCGCAGCGGAGGAACGGGCGCTCGATTCAGAATGGATTCGAAGATCACACCGCTGGTGTCGCCCCGGAATGGCAACGTTCCGGTACACATCTCATAGAGAACGGCACCGTACGAAAACAGGTCGGTACGGGCGTCGAGTTCCTTCCCTCGAACCTGCTCCGGCGACATGAAGGCGACGGTTCCCAAGGTAGAACCGGGGCTGGTGAGATGTTCCTCGAACTCGACGGTCGCGGCGCTCAGGGCAACTGTTTCCGGCATCAAGGTGACTTTCGCGAGCCCGAAATCGAGAATCTTTGCCTGACCTCGATTCGTGACGAAGATGTTCGCAGGCTTGATGTCGCGGTGGACGATACCCTTCGCATGGGCAGCGTCGAGCGCATCTGCGATCTGGATACTCAGATCGAGCACCAACTCGATCTCCAGCGGCTTGCCACTGATCCGATGCCGGAGCGTTTGCCCCTCCAGCAGTTCCATGGCGATGAAGGTTCGCCCATCGGCCTCGTCGATTTCGTGGATCGTGCAGATGTTGGGATGGTTCAAAGAGGACGCGGCTTTGGCCTCACGCTGAAAACGGCTGAGAGCCTGTGCGTCGTGGGCGAGCTCTTCAGGAAGGAACTTCAGGGCTACGTGGCGACCGAGTTTCAGGTCTTCCGCCTCGTAGACGACGCCCATGCCCCCGCCGCCGATCCTGCTGAGGATGCGGTAATGGGAAACAGTTTGCCCCACGGGTTGGGACGGCGTGGCCACAGCCTACACATGGTAGGTGCCATAAGGGGGAAGGTCAACGCAAGGGTGGCTCGCCCGATTTGCAGACAAGTCCGCATTGGGGGCGTCGCGTCGCTGAACCCAAATTTCCTCGTGTACCTGGTCCCCACGGTGAGGTGTCCTTCGGGTTTGTGCATCTAGGGCAAGGGGGCGAGAAAGCTGGCTGTCCGCTACTCGGACCGGTTGTCTCGAGGAAAAGCGGCAATGCCCAAAATTCGTAACCCGATGCCCATCCTGCTGCCGCTTCCTCAGCCTGCCACGCTCTGAAAATCAAGAAACCCCTTTGACTTGGCTTGGGAATGGAGAGAAGCTGCAATGAAATGTTAAAGGAGTGTTACAGTTCGATTAAAAGAGTGTTAAAAGAAGCCCTGTCGCGCATGGCAAACACGGCCCGTCGCAACCTGGAAAAGCAGACCCGCATGGCTGTTCCTGTCCGGACCATGCTCATCGTGACGCTCTTTGTGCAACTGCTGTGCTTAGGGGAACCGTGCGCGCAGGCAGGAGATCGGGTAAAGGCCCGGACCGCCATCGGATACAGCATCGACTTCGGAGCCGAGGTGGAATCGGGGCCAGCGACGATGCCCATCGAGGTCTCAGAACTGAAGCAAGGCGCCGAAAGCGGAGACGCTCTGGCGCAAAACAACCTCGCCTACCTCTATACCTTTGGATTGGAGGTACCCCAAGACTATCGCGAGGCCGCCCACTGGTACGCCATCGCGGCCGCCCAGGGGTTCGCGGCGGCTCAGTACAACCTGGGCGCCCTGTACGAACGCGGGCTGGGAGTCCCACGGGACAGTTCGAGAGCCGCCGAGTGGTATCGCGCCGCCGCCGAGCAAGGCCACGTACTGGCGCAGTCACGGTTGGGGCTGCTGTACCAAGCGGGGTGGGGTCTCCACCGGGATGCGGGCGAGGCCATGAAGTGGTATCGCGCCGCCGCCCTGCAGGGGGACCGCGCGGCACAGTGCAATCTGGCATACGGATACTTCTCCGGGCGGGGAGTTGCGCGCGACCTTCTCGAGGCCGCGATGTGGTTTCGAAAAGCGGCGGAGCAAGGCATGCCCGCCGCGCAGAATAATCTGGCAGCTCTTTACCACCACGGCTGGGGACAGCCCAAAGACTACCAACAGGCATTGCACTGGTACCGCGCCGCGGCGGAGCAGGGACTGGCAGAAGCGCAGAACAACCTGGGTGTCATGTATGAAGATGGCTTGGGCGTAGAGAGGGACTACGCGCAGGCTGCGCGGTGGTACCGTGCCGCGGCCGATCAGGGCGACAGCAGCGGGCAATATGATCTTGCCAGTCTGTACGCGGCTGGCCGGGGAGTCCAACTCGACTATGTGAGCGCCTATGTCTGGTACAGCCTGGCGGCATCGTCGGGCGACGAGCGTAGCGCCCGTCAACTCAAGAGCCTGAGCAAGCGAATGACGCCCCGGCAGATGCAGCAGGCGCAAGCGCGCCTCGACGATCAGAACAGACCCGGGAAGCCCGTCGATGGACCGGAAGCGGCAGGGCTTGTGACCATACCGCTCCCGGCTCAGAAATAGCTAGAAACCCTCCGTTGCCGTTTTCGCGTGCGTGCGCCCATGGGGGCGCGAATTGGCACCTACTTCGCGCCTCCTTCGAAGCTACACTCTCCGAAGACATTGACCAGGAGGTCGAATGCCCGCTCGCGAAAACGACCTCGCGATGGATAATCGCGTGGAACGGCGGTCCCTCATTTCTCGTGTCCCAACTCCCAGCGAAAGCCAAAGCCGCACGTCGGCTTGTAGTACTCACGCTGCACCAGCTACTGTGGACTGCCGTTGTAGAACCCAAAGACCTCATTGTTGAGGTTCAGCCCCGACACGATGGCAGTGAAGCCCTTGCCCAGGTAGTAGCTGCCCTGCGCGTCCACCTGAAAGTGTGCGTAGAGGTAATTGTCACCCGCGGGTCCTTTGACTCCGCCAGGCTGCGGGTTCGGGCTCGTGGTGCCATCGGGATTACGGGTAAGGTCGTGATACTGATACTGGAAGATATTCGGCCCGTTGTAAGCCAAACCCACGCGGACCGAAAGTCGCTTCCGATCGTAGGTGGGACTGATGTTCCAGGTGTTCGGTGCCTGGCGGAGAAGCGCGGGGTTGTCTGTGCGCAACTGATCCACCTTGGTGGTCCCCGACGTGGTGTAGCTATAATTTGCCGATAGGCCGAGTCCGCTCAACACCCGTGGAAGATAGGTGAAGTGTTGCTGGAACGCCAACTCCAGCCCTGTCACATAGGCAGTGCCGGCATTCGCCGGGGTTGCTACAAAAAAGCCCGCGTACGGTCCGGTGCTCGGAAGAGTGACACTGGTGACGATAGGGTCAGTGATGCTCTTGTAAAAGAAGCCGGCCTGAATCAGCCCGAGCGGGGTCAGATACCTTTCATAAAGCGCGTCGTAGTTGTTGGCATGCTCGGGCTTCAGCACGGCACCGATGTTGTAGGTGGAAGGAACCGTGCTCGTATCGAGGGAAACAGCCGTCGTCAATTGCTGCGGGAGCGGACGCGAGAGGCCGCGACCGTAGACCAAGCGGATCCCGGAGTTGCTGTCGAGCCGGATACGCAAGGAGGCGCTCGGCAAAACGTCGATGTAGGAGCCGGACGCCAATACGCAAAGGCCGTTGCAGGGATTAATCGTTGTGCTATTGACACTGGCGCTGTGGAATTGCGTACCCTCGAACCGGACGCCAGTGACGAGGGAGAAGCGGCCGAAATCAATTGTGTTCATCAGATAGCCAGCGGTCACACGTTCCACGAGGTCGAAGTTGGCCGGATTGGTCCCGTACGTGTTGCCGCTGCCGTTGTTGAAGAAATTACCAGGGTTGGCTCTGAAGTACGCAAGGATTTTGTCCCAGCTGGCCAGGGGGCCGAGCGGGTAGTGGCTGCCATAGTAGTTTTTGTCAGTGAGACCGGTAGGAAATATGCTGATCGGCAAGTTCACTCCGGCATTCGGTGAATAGAAGTTTTCAAACGAATCGTCAAACTTGTGGGCGTTGCGAATCCGGAAACCGGTTTCGAATCGGCCAGAGTGGGAGCCTAGCTGATACAGCTTGCCAACCGACACTTGACCCTGCAAATTCAGTTGGCTGGCCTGTCCATGGTTGGCGTCCTCCACTTGAGAGAGTACGAAGTTGTTCGGGTTGTAGGCTTCGGCGTAGCAAATCGGTGTCCATTGCGGAAGGTAGGGGTTCTTGGTGGAGGCCACATCGTACAGACACTGGCTCTGCGGACCGACGTATGAAAAAGTGTCGATCGACTCGCCACCATTGATGGGATTCAGAACCCGGGCACGCGCCGCCGAGAGTCCCCAGTTCGCATAGTACTTGGTGAAAACATGATTGCCTCCAAAAAGGAGGCTTGCGATCTGATAGTGGGCGGCGCGAATCTCGGTATTGAAACCGGGTGAGTTGGGACCGTTGGCAGGGTTGGTGTTCACCGGGGATGTGTCGCTGAGGGTGTAGGCCCACCTACGACCCGAGTCCTTGAAGTCAGAGAAAAGACCGCGAACGTAGATGACCGAGGAATCGGCTAGCTTGTAGTCCAGGCTGCCGCCGAAGCCGTAGCGGTTCCGGTTGAATTTGTACTCGCGAATGTCCATTCCGCTGTAGGCAGGAGTCAGATCGTTGGTGCCGTTTTGGGCCCCCACAGTGGTTACACCCGCCGGTTCAATATCATTGATACCCCGGCCGTTGTAGTCGTAATACCCGCCGACCAGCACCCCCAGTCGCTTTTGAGCTCCGAAGCGATCGCCTGCGGTTAGACCGAATTCGGCCACCGGCACTTGGTTGATGATCGGAGTGAATCCGCCCGATCCGTAAATGGAAAGTGTGGGCCGTTCGGACGCGGTCTTGGTCACCAGGTTCACCGTGCCGCCGATCGCGTCGCCATCCTGGTTGGCCTGTAGCGTTTTGTTGATCTGAACGGCGTCGATCAGTTCGGCGGGGATGACATCCAGCTTCACTTGCCGGATACCGCCCTCCGGGGAAGGAACCTCGACGCCGTCAATGGTGAGATTGCTGAGCCGTGGCTCGGTTCCGCGAATCTGGACATACTTGCCCTCACCCTCATCACGCTCCAGGGTTACTCCGGGCAAGCGGCCGACAGCATCGGCGATGTTGGCATTTGGAAGGCTGGTGATCACCTCGGCGGGAAGGACGTTGAGAATGTTATCCGCAGTACGCGTCTCGTTAATGGCTTCGGCTTCGCCATGTGCGCGCTCCGCGGTCACAATGACGCTGTCCTGCTCGGTGGCAACGTTCAAAACGACATTCACATGTGCCGTTTGACCGGCAGCCACAGTCACACTGGCAGTGGAAGGCGAAAATCCCACATAGGAGGCCACCAGAGTGTAGCTGCCCGAAAGCAGATTCGAGATCAGGAAATGCCCCTGGGAGTCCGACACCGCCGAAGGGCCTTTCTGCTGCAGTTCGACCAGAGCTCCGGGCAGCACGGCGCCAGTCGAATCCGTCACCGTTCCCGAGATGACGCCCCGGTCCACCTGCGCGAACGCTGGACTGAGTGCGAACACCGCGGCCACGAGGAACACTGGGACGAAGCATCGAGACGGACTCATGACTCTTAGACCTCCAATTGGATTCGAGTGCGGTTGCGGGACTGTCATTGAGCGTCGCGCAGAGCGCAGAAGGCCCACGCTCCCAAAAGCAAGCGCCCGAGTCCTCTTCAGTTGAGCAATTTGGTTCCACGAAGCTAGCCGTGGAATGTGAACGGTGAGTCACACTCACGTAAATAGACGGTGAAAAGATTTCCTAAAAGATTAGTTCGGAATGATGCGTGCTCTTCAGGTTGCCTTCAGGTTCAGCGTGTTATGTTCCGAGATTGTCTGCGAATCACCCCCGCAAAGGAAGGGCCGTGGCAGAGGCAGGTGGGACTGCTTACGGGTGGAACTTCGAATCACCAACTCCGGTTCCAGCAAAATCATTTTCGGCCGAAGGGGGTCGTCGGCCTCCACCAAGCGCAGGGCCAAAATGAGCTGCGCGCCGGCCAGTCATCTTACTCCGCTGGTCCACGCTGCTCAACGGGACTCTAAGCGAGCTATCGAACTGGAGGTTACCGCACCCGATCAACGCCACATCCTCGGGTATCCTCAGTCCGGCGTCAAGAATTGCTGTCATCGCGCCAATTGCGACCGGGTCATTGCAGCAAAAAATCCCTGTGGTTAATCGCAGCCTGGTATCCGGCGAGGGACGCTGACGTGTCCAGCCGATCTGCGCTGACGATGTATTCCGGTTTCACCGGAATGCCATGTCGGGCAAGGGTGTGTGTGTACCCTTCAAACGCCCCGCGCCGTGCTCACGTTGGTTCCGCAAATGTGGGCTATGTTGCGGCAACCGATCTCAATCAAATGCTCGGTAGCAATGGCCCCGACAATTTCATCGTTGACGCCTACAAAATTGGCCGCCAGTCCCGAAAACCATCGATCAAGAATGACGAAGAAATGACCAGGCTGAAGCCACTTCGGCGCAAAACACCAGAGAGCCCGACCGCCAGCTCCGCAAAGAAAGTATGCAGTAGATCGGGAACAACCAGTCCCATCAGACTCGAGCGCCCGGTGACCAGGGCACGGGCTGCCAAATTCGGGCTGTATTTCAGTTCCTCAGCCCGTTTGAGAATCTGGGCGCGGGTGACCGGGCTAATGTCCGGATAGTTGCGGAGGGCGCGAGAAACAGTAACTACGGAAACCCCGAGATCTTTCGCGATGTCCTTCATCCGAACCATGGGCAATATCCTTCATCCTCAGAGGGGCTGGGAGCAATGGGCGGACGCTTTCGCGTGGATCGTTGGGCTGCCGATCCTCGCCGAAGGCGGGCGGCGCGATGGGTTTGTACTGCGGCCTGTGGGGCGAAGGACATCGAGTCGCGCTGGCAGAATGGGCATCGAGTTTGCCTTGCCACTACTCAGGCAATTCCTGTTGGCCTCGAATCGAGAGCGTAGCCTCGGCGCCGGGAGCAGTTCCCGGCTGTCCACCGCCGACGCTGATGCGGTAGACGCCGCTTGCGACAATTCGGTCCCCGCGTTCGTTCACTTGGCTCAAGTCACGCGACTGCAACGTGAAAGACAGATGTTGAGTGGCGCCTGCTGCGAGGTGGACCCGGGTGAATCCGCGCAGTGCTCGGATCGGCGCGCCGGGCGAGTTCGGGAAATTCAAGTACAGTTCCACGACCTCATCGCCGTCACGCCCGCCAGTGTTGCCGACATCCACTTCGACCCCGAGCGGGCCGCCAGCTTCGAGTTCCGTGGTTGAGAGTTTGAGATGGCTGTAGGCGAATCTCGAATAGCTCAACCCGAAACCGAAAGGGTAAAGAGGATCGCCCCCGAAGTAACGGTAAGTACGATTCTTCATCGCGTAGTCTTCAAAGGCCGGGAGCTGGTCAACACCCTTGTAGAAGGTCACTGGCAGACGACCGGCTGGGTTGTTCACGCCGGCCAGTGTCTCGGCAATGGCGCTTCCACCTTCTTCTCCCGGGTACCAAGCGTCGAGTATCGCGTTGGCATGTTGCGCTGCCCAGTTCACCGAAAGAGCGCTGCCGTTCATGAGCACGATGATGAGGGGCTTGCCCGTCTTGGCCACGGATTCGAGCAGTGTTTCTTCTTCTGCGGGCAAATCGAGGCTGGTGCGATCTCCACCCTTGAACCCGGGGATATCCACCTTCATCTCCTCACCCTCGAGCTGCGAGGTGATCCCCACAACCGCGACCACAGCGTCAGCCTGCTGGGCAGCGGAGACTGCGTCTGCGACCGGATCGGGAAGCGTTCGCAGCCAGACGAGCTTGATGCCCGTTCCGCCTTGGCCGTATTCAATCTTCAACGCGTACCGGCGCCCTTTTTCCAGTTGCAGAGTGGATGTCGTGGGCTTGGGATCGTGCAATACGAAGTCATCCACAACGAGTTTGTTGTCGAGCCAAAGCCGGTTCATGGAGCCTATCAGGCCGATGCGGTAGGTGCCGGACTCGTCGGGTGTCAGGAAGCCAGTCCATCGGACCGAGAAATTGACCTCACCCGGAGGAGGCCTAAGAGAAGCTGGCTCGGGATGGAATGGCTGAATGTCTACTGAGGGATCGACGCGCACGACTGGGGGCGTTCCTTGGAAATTTTCACCCCCGAAGTATTCTCCGGTTAGCCCCGGCTGTTCACTCCCCGTGGACAAGACCGACGCAGGGATCAGTGTTTCCGCGCGCAGAAAATTCATTCCTGGCGAGAATGTGACCTTTGCATCAGCAAACTGTCTGCGAACGCCTTCGAGAGCGGTCGTGGCATGTGAGGGCGTGCCACTGTAGTTGCCCTGCAGCACGCGCGTGGATTCCGCGAGAGGACCCACGACTGCGATTCTCTTGATCTGGGCCGTGAAGGGAAGAGCGCCGTCGTTCTTCAGCAGCACCATAGATTCGCGCGCCGCCTTCAGGGCGAGTTCTCGGTGCGAGGCGCTGTCAATCTCGGACGCCGGCGTTGCAGCATAGGGAACGATGTCCGGGGGATCGAACATCCCCAGGCGAAAGCGGGCTGTGAAGAGGCGCTTAAGGGAGGCGTCGACATCTTTGTCGCCGAGCAGACCTTGCTTGACCGCATCCAGATATTTCACGTAGTCGGCATTGCTCGTGGCCTTCTGGAAAAAGTCAGCACATTCGTTATCCATTCCCGTCTTCATCGCAATCGCCGCAGCCTCGGCCATGGAGGCAGCGAAATGATGTCCGGTGAATATGTCCGTCACTGCATCACAGTCAGACACAACGTAGCCGCGGAACTTCCATGCTCCGCGTAGCTGATCCTCAAGCAGGAACTTGTTCGCGCAGGCGGGCTCGCCGTTCACGCGGTTGTATGCACACATCACCGAGCCAGCTCGTCCTTCAACAACGGCCGCCCGGAACGCGGGGAGATAGGTGTCCTCCATGTCGTGTTTGGACACTTTGACGTCGATGGAATGCCGCGAGGGTTCAGGTCCGCTGTGCACCGCGAAATGCTTTGGCGTGGAGATGACGCGATAGTATTTTGGATCGTCACCTTGCAAGCCAGTAACGAAAGCCACACCCATGCGTCCGGTGAGGAACGGATCTTCGCCATAAGTTTCTTGTCCACGCCCCCAACGGGGGTCGCGGAAGATGTTGATGTTTGGCGACCAGAAGTCGAGCCCCTCCATGATGTCGTGACGCCCGGCGCGCACCGCTTGCTCGTGTTTCGCTCGGGCCTCGGTACCGATGACCGCCGCCATGTCGTGAATCAGCGGGGTATCAAAGGTGGCAGCCAAGCCGATGGGTTCGGGGAAAACAGTGGCAATCCCGGCATTGGCAACACCGTGCAACGCCTCGCTCCACCAGTCGTACTCAGCCACTTTGAGCCGCGGAATCGCCCGGGCCTGATTCACGACCTGCGAGGCTTTTTCCTCGAGTGTCATTCTCGAGATCAAGTCGTCGACCCGCACATCGATGGAAAGGCGTGGGTCGAGGTAGGCAGGAGCGCTGGAGGATGGAGTCGACTGCGCGAGCGAACCAGACGCGGCCAAGGCTAGAAAGGCGAGGACGGCAGTCCACAACCCGCGCGCGCGGCGTTTGTTCATCGGAGTCCGTTCCTCAATCCGGCCATCCATTTTGATGGGCGACCAGTGTAGTCCAGTTTGCCCGAAAGCGATTGTAGCCGTCACGAACAAACGTGTCTAAATCGTTTTAGACGGACGCTTGTAGCACAGCCACAGCTCGGAGTCAAGTTCGTGGCGCATTCAGCGTCGTGGCGCATTCAGGAAGGAACTCAACTGGCAGGCGAATGAACGCCGGATGTTTGATGCTGCGGCCAGAGACGACTGCGATCCTGCAAGGAACAGCGCCCATGCGTCGTGAGCTACACTTTAGCCACTTTCTTGCTCGTCCATGACCGTCGTACGACGGCCGTCGTTTCCCGTACCACCAGACGCGGTTCAAACAGAAGCCGGACAGGGGTGGATTCGGGATCTTCCTTGGAACGTAAGATACGGCGCAGAACAAGTTGTGCGGCGGTCTTTCCCATTTCCCGCAGGGGTTGTTGCACCGTCGTCAAGCCAAGGGTTTGATAGCCGGCGCTCTCGATGTCGTCAAAGCCGAGGACCGACACGTCTTGGGGAACTTGCAAGCCAAACTCGTGCAAGGCACGGATCACACCCATGGCGCAAATGTCGTTAAAGGCAAACAACGCAGTAAATGGCTCACCCGACACCAATAACTCCTGCGTGGCCTTATAGCCCAGGTGGGGCGAGGGGGAGTTTTCCTCGATCCGTGTAACCAGCTTGGGCAGGATCGGCAGTCCCATCTGGGCGGCAACTTTAGTGATTGCATTCCAGCGGACTTGTGTGTCAGGCACGAATGTCTGTCCCTTGATGAACGCTATTTTGCGGTGCCCCAGCTCCGTCAGGTGCTGCAGGGCTATCTTGGCGGCCCGGTCATGATCGAGCAGGATGCGGTTTACACCCTTAACGTTGTGATGACTGGAAATCGTCGCGACCGGACAAGGCAGACTGCGATTCCAGGGCGTGCAGACCACAATGAGACCGTCAACGGATCGGTGCAGGAAAAGTTGTGTATATTCCTCAATCAGATCCGGCCGAAATCGGTGGCTGGCTACAAAGTAGAAGTACCCTTCCTGGAGCAGATCGTCCTCAATCCCGCTCAGCACCGACGCGTTGTAGCCTTCGCTGACCTCGGGCACCAGCACACCGATCGTGAAACTGCGGTGTGTGCGTAGGCAACGCGCGAAGAAGTTGGGCCGATAGTTGAATTTGCGCGCCGCAGCGAAGATCAGTTTCTTGGTCTCGGGTGCAATGGTGTCCGCTACTGACGAGCCATTCATCACGAGGGAAACGGTCGCCGGAGCCAGGCCGAGATGATCCGCCAACTCTTTCAAACCGAAGGGTCGCTCATGCTTGTTTGTGTCACCTTCCTTCGGCCGTGGTTCGCTCTTGGTTCCAGCCTTGCCTCTTGGCATGGCTGGCAGTGTGGCACAAGGAAAGGGAAGCGAGCAAGGCGGCCAGTTTTGTTTCAATTTAGCTTTTCCCGAGCAGTCATGAAAAGCTAATTCAATATAGATGCGAGTTAGATCAAATGTCTGCTGGAGCTTCAAAGTCTGGAACCGTCTAAGCCGCGTGAGGTGCACATACGAAGAGGAAACCGCGCGACCCAATCGATCAATTTGTTCGCCTGTCACTGACGATCGTGTGGGATCGTGAGCCTCGTTTGTTCCATGGCGGTGACATCGTCAATTCTTGAACGTCTTTCCTTCGCCAGGATGCATCTACCATTGGGTATCGTTGGGTGTGATTGTCTGGCTGGAACGCAATGGCGCAGGATCGAGACGTAGTCGTAATTGGCGGAGGAGTAGCGGGGCTAGCCGCAGCTTCCAAGCTGGGCGGTGCCGGCCTTTCCGTGTCAGTAATTGAGGCCCGCAAGCGGATCGGTGGCCGCATTTTTACTCAAAACGACCCGGGGTGCGATGCTCCGATCGAGTTGGGGGCGGAATTCATTCACGGCCTTCCACCCCAGATATGGGAGCCGCTTCAGGCGTCTGGGACTGAGATTACGGAAGTCGAAGGGCAAAACTGGTGCATCTCACATGCGGGGCTGTCCCCGTGTAATTTCTTTTCCCAGATCGAGACAATCCTGGACAAGATGGATGATTCATTGCCTGATGAGCCATTCCTGGCTTTCCTGGAGCGCCATATTGGCAATCCATCCCATGACCCAGAACAACAGGAAGCCAAACAGCGGGCGTTGGGGTACGTGACTGGTTTCAACGCCGCCGACCCTGGATTGGTTGGGGTCCACTGGCTGGTTCAGGGCATGCGCGCAGAAAAGAAAATCCAGGGGCATCGCGCGTTTCGCACCAAGAATGGATACGCAGATCTGATTGAGGCTTTTCGGCGGCAGATTTCTAACTGCGACGTGATCGTTCACACGAATACGGTTGTGGACAGTGTCAGGTGGAGACCGGGACGTACGGAGGTGATAGCCCACAATGAGGAAGGCTCATGCCTTTTTGCGAGCTCTCAGGTTTTGATTACGCTGCCTCTCGCGATCTTAAAAGCACCCGCTCGTCAACTCGGAGCCGTCGAATTCAGTCCCACACTGCCGCGGAAGAAGGTCGAGTCGCTGGACCAGCTGGAGATGGGACACGTGATCCGCATCGTGCTTCGGTTTCGCCATCGCTTTTGGGATGCCATTTCCGTTTCGGACGCTGGGACAGGGTCGTTATCCGACCTCAGTTTTCTGTTCTCCCAGGACGAGTGGTTTCCCACCTGGTGGACAACGATGCCGAACAGGGTACCGATGATTACGGGTTGGGCGCCGTTTCGTTCTGCCGAGCGCCTAACGGGGCAGACCCATTCGTTCGTCGTTGAGCGCAGCCTCCGGACGTTGGGCCGACTGCTCGGAGTGAGTTTGCCGGCCCTTGAAAGTTGGTTGGAGGGCGCGTCTTTTCATGATTGGCAGAGCGACCCTTTTTCAAGGGGAGCTTACAGTTACGGCAGAGTTGGAGCGGACGGGGCGCAGCAAACCCTGGCAGCTCCGGTTGAAAGCACACTATTTTTTGCAGGCGAGGCTACCGACACCTCGGGGCACAATGGGACCGTTCACGGGGCGATCGCGAGCGGCTACCGTGCTGCCTTGGAAATTCTGCAACTGCGGACCTGAGCGTCGGCGCGTTGCACCCTCGCCTGCCCGGCTGCTCGCGAGCATCGACCAAGATTTGCTTCGCGGTGGCATGGAACGTGCGCCCGAGCCGGCGCTCGCAGGGGGGCGGAGCTCCCCAGTCGCTCGGTGTGATTGCCGCCACGTAGGCCGCATATCTAACGACAAATAGGACATGTGGCGGACACCAGGGGGATCTCCCGCTGTTGCATCACGAACTTTCTGGCTGTGTCGCCGGGAGCTACACCGTGCTCACGCTCGCAACCGCGTTTGATCTCTATTCCTGGCTCATCGCGTATCGCGAGCTGCTATGCAGAACCATCCGGATGAGAGTATTTGGGGCAGCAGCAATGTCTCATCGGACTTGTTTCACCAGCTGTAGCGATGCTACTTGGGTGTGAAGGTCACCAGAGCGTTCGCCGCGGGCCGGATGAAAGTCGGGTCAGCGATTTCGGTCTCTGTGTCACAGGCGCCATCCTTCTAGCGGAGGCCGAGAGCCAGTTGGACGTGTTTGTATTCGCTCGCAACCCTTTCTTGCCCAGGATACATCTCTGTAGCAGCGTGAAGTGATCTACAAGGCGCAGGTTGTTCCTGTTTTCAGCGTGACCCCAGGCCGGTCTTCTTTCAAGGCCTTGCGGAGGGCGCGACAGAGGAGCGGAAAATCTGGAGGCGCGACAAATTTGCTCCCTGCGAAACCGTCTCTTGCAACATTAGCGGGCGCCGCCGCTCGTTGCCGAGCCTGCGAGCTCTGGAAAACTGCCACGCAGACTGTCTTTGGCGAGGGGCCGCAGAGGGCAGCAATCATGCTCGTGGGTGAGCAACCTGGAGACATAGAGGATCGAACCGGTCGGCCCTTCGCTGGCCCGGCGGGAAAGCTGCTCGACGAAGCCCTGCAACAGGCAGGAATTGCTCGCTCGGAAGTCTATGTCACCAATGTGGTGAAGCACTTCAAGTGGTCCGCAGACGGGAAACGCCGGATTCACGAGAAGCCGCGGGATTCGGAAATCAACGCTTGTCGGGCTTGGCTAGACGCCGAGCTGGAGGTGGTACAACCTCATATTGTCGTCTGCCTGGGCGCCACGGCTGCCCAGGCGCTGCTGGGCAAGGAATTCCGCGTAACCCGGCAAAGAGGAAAGTGGATCACCTCGACGCTTGCTCCCAGGTTAATCGCGACGGTTCATCCGTCATCGATCTTGCGTGCCCGTGACAGTGAGTCCCGACGATCTCAGATGCAGGCGTTGGTTCGAGACCTGAAGAAGGTCGCTCGGATGAGCGCTCTGAAACAGAGCGCATAGGTACTCGCGTTCCCCATCACCGGGGCAACTTCCCAACCTGTCGGACAAGTCTGGTTGCTCTAAATGTCGAACACGCGAAAGGCCGTGGGCGGATCCTGCGCCTGGAGTAGGGTAATGGCAACATTGTGCACAGGTATTCCAGTCGTTGTTTTACCATCTAGACTTCCATGGTGGGCATGCCCGTGCACGACCATATCGGCTCCGTGACGGTCGATGACTTCTGCCAGGCGCGAGGTTCCCAGGAAGGGGAAGATTTCGAGCGATTCGCCATGGACGGTGCCGGCGATCGGGGAATAATGCAGCACCACCACGCGCTTTGCCGAACGTAACTGGGACAGACCTCGCTCAAGCTTTAACGCCTCGTCAATCCCAGCCCGCACGAAGTTCTTTATTTCTGGTTCCCCGAAGGCGGTTAGAGCGCCTCGCCCGAACCCACCGACGAATCCCTTGGTTCCGGCGAAGCCCACGCCATTGCGTTCATAGGCGTCCCCGTCCAGAACTTTGATCCCCTGTCCGGTCATCATCCGCGCAAGCTCCACCTCCTTTCCGCTCTCGTAGTCGTGATTCCCAAGAACCGCAACCGTGGGCACGCGCAAGCGCACAAGAGCATTGAGCAGCGGTTCCATTTCCTCGGGTTGACCATAGTTGGTTAGGTCCCCGGCTAGAAGCAGCACATCGGCTTCGTCGCGTGCTTTGCTAAGCTGGTCGCCCAGAGCGGCCTGGTTCGCAGGTGAAAAGTGTAAGTCCGCAGTCGCTGCAATCCTCATCCCGCTCCTTCCTGTCAACCGGACATTTCCATCAGCCACAACGGGACCCGCGCGCGAAAGTGATTTTCGCGCGTCGTGCACGACATTCCGCGAGGACATCATCGAGTCCCCACTCTTGCACATCGATCGAGAACATCGCGTCGTCAATCAAGCTACCCCTGAACCGGGCATCAGGATTCGGAAAGCTTACTTCCTTACCTAACCGGATAAGCAAGTCCTGCCAGAGGGAATGGGGAACGCATTCGCTGCTGCGCGCGGGATAGACATAGTGAAACAGCACCAAGGCCCATAGCAGCAACTCCCAGTGCTCGCCCGCCAACTGAAGGACTCGGTTCCACTGGAGCTTCCCGCGTGAGGCGAAGATGATGTGAGCAATGTCTGCGCCATCAAAGCGCTCGCGGCGCGTAACGAAGAGCTTCGACGCCAGCAGTTCCTCGGCGGCAAGCACTCGAGTGTTGATCCCAAGAATCTTTGCGAGACATGCTCGCTCAATCCACGAAGGCTCGACTCCGATCACGCCGTTGCTCATGCCGGTGATCAGATCGACGAAATGCCCGGCATGCCGCGCCTTAGCCAGCCAAACAGAATCGGTGATCTCGCATTCGAAACCATGCTCCTGGAGGCGCGCCAGAGCATCCGACGCGTCCTGCGGGCACAAAAAGACGTCCAGGTCTTTTGTGGAACGGCTGATCCCCGTGTGCTTTCGCAACGCAAAGGCCCCGCCCACCGCGAAGGGTAGATGCATTGTCTCAAACACGGTGAGCACCTCACGGAAGAGCGCCTCTTGCTCCTTGGGGAATGCCACCGGGATGGACGATGTGAAGAGTGCCGCGCCGGTCGATTTGTCTGCCCGTTTTCCCATATGTACCCCAATAGCCCTGAACTTCGTACGATGCATTGGTGGATTAAGACGGTTGATCGATTAGTGCCAACCATCAGAATCGAGACCGAAGATCGACCCTTGGATCACCAACAGCACGGTACCGGTGAGCAAGGCACGTACCTGGCGGATACCATCCAGGATGATCCTTTTCAAGTCCCGGACTGACCATCATCACTGACGCTAAAGCCGCGAATATCAGGCAAAAGCTGTATTGCGGCCTCCAGTCACAAGCTCACAATGGGGTTAGAAGGCGGGCAAGAACAAGGCACTCTCACTCCAATGACGCTGTTTAATATTTTCACGGACGGTGATCTCGTGCCCACATCCGGCGTGTATGCCGCTTTGCACTCGACGCCACATAAGTTGATCGAGCGCGAAATATACGCTGGAGGAGACCGGTTCCACCACTGCCGATTGTGCCCCTTCGGTGTCTTGTACCGTCTTGAGACGCCATCTGTCCCGACGGCCTCAAAGGGTGTCTTGGCCACCGAAAAGGTGGCGATCGGCTAGGAAAGGCGGAGGGCAAAGCCTTCCGGCAGAGTCCTTTTATGCGAGCGCCGAACCGCGGACCGTCGAACGCCCAACCCTGACCTTCACTCCAGCGACAATCAGGAATCCACCGTATTGCGTCCCGATTGCCCTTCGGGCTTGATTGGCTCGGGTCACCGACCCTTGGAGGGCTTTATGAGAAAAATCGCTGCTTTGTCGCCGGGGCCATCCCGGGATTGGCAGAAAGCTTTCATCAACGATTACGCCTCGGTTCAGTTTCTTGTCTTCTTGACAACTCTGTCGCGCCAGACTCTTTCCCAGCCGGCACGACAGAGGGATTTCCTATTCAATGTTTCTTCTGTGCGCCGGATTCCCCCGACTTTGGAACTCCGTTCACAACCCCTGCCTTGGCTGTGCAGCGTATCTCCTCACGGCGGTCAGCAACGGATCGCTACCTGCCGGAGGCGCAACTTTGCCTTGGAGAATGTCTTCGAAAGGCTCCATCTTTCCATACAGAACACGGGTCTCGTCTTTATCCTGAGTGATCGCCGAACCAGTTAGATCGACGCCGGCAAAAACCCCGCGAGCGCGAGAATACGTAAGCACCTCTGCTTTCATCTTCCAGTCTGTATCAGCGCCGGCGTCGCGCCCAACCGGGCCGACCGCGGCGGATGCGTCAGCGCCGATCTTGAATTTGCTCGCCAGCAGGTGCTGCATACCCTGGTCGTTGGTGATTACCATCACGAGATCAATCGCCTGCCCACCGAGTTGCAAGCCGAAGCTGCCACCAGTCACCGTGATCGGTGCAGGAGCACTCCACCCACTGTCGGTTCGACAGAGGGCGACACCTTTTCCGTGGTTGCCTCCGAAGCCGACTGCAATCTTCACCATCGACGGCACGATCGCTATGCACTTGGCATCGGCCATGACCTTGTCCGGGATCGCCTTGTCCGGAGTTCCCATAATCTCGTTGAGAACGTCCGCAGATTTCTCGATGCGTTTGGTAATGTCCGACTTATCTTTGCTGTCATCCGCAGCCCAACCCACGCTCGCAAGGACCAGGACCACCGCGGTGAGCAAAATAAGACAGCTGGACAGCCTACCCTGAGTTTTCATTACAACCCTCCTCGATGCTCGCGACCATGGTGGTCGCGCACTGTACTCCCCGATCGAACGTTAACCACCGGGCACCCCTGGTTGCTATCAGGTAATGGCTGTAAAAGCCAGATCGGGTCAGAGGTAATGTTTCCCTTTGCTTCCCGATCATCGGCCGTCCCACGAGCCATAGACGACCGTAAGCTGCGTTGCCGGTCGGGACGGTCCCTCTTGCAGTCCTTCGGGTCATGCGAAAGGACATTCAGAAGAGGGATACATGAATCGTTCCCTGCATATTAGGAACAAAAGGGTATTGAGGTTCAGTGCGGGACGGATAAATATGATCATCCATAACAATCCATGAAGGCATGGAGGAGGGTGACTTGAGTTCACGCAGTCTGCAATCGAGCTACGTCGCAGCTTTGGCGAAAATGGGAGCCATTAATGCGCCGAGGTCAGCGAAGAAGTGCACTCCAATATTTCAGCGCGATGCACGTACCGCCCACAAACAGGCTGTGAAAGATGCTGCGGAGGCTTTAAGCAGGCTGTGGAACAGCCGTGCCGGAAAGTAGTGGGCAGTTAAGCGCCGTGTGGTGGGGGCCGGGTTTGTCCTCAGCGCCCGCGTGGTTCGAGTGCGTTAGTTTCCGACTCGGATCGAAAAACTTCCGGCGCACAAGTGATTGCGGTCTTGGGAAGCGCTTCGGAACCCGGCCTCCGAAATTGAAGAATTGCGTTTGGGAGAGAAGCAGAAGGGCGAACGGAGTCGCCCTTGCCGTTCAAGGTGATTTCACCTGGCTTGCGGAATCAAAGGGATAGAAGTCGGCGGAAGAATGTGCGGTAGCGCTGGAAAGCCACTCGCAGTTCTTCGGTGGAAACATTGCCGCCGCGATCCCATTGCGGCTCAAGGTCTGCGCGCTCTCTTGCGAAAGCTGACGCCAGGTTCTGCATGGTCGAGGCAACCAGGCCATCGGCTTGCTCGACTGCAGCGCGCGGCTCGTCCACGAAGCTGGTTTGGATCTCCTCCCAGCGAACCTTGAGTTCCTGGAGTTGTCGATCAGGGAAGAGCGGGGTGGCTTCAGGGACGGCTGGGACGCTCCGCGGAGCAGGTAAATCCGTGGCTCCATAGACGGACCGAACCGACTGCGGGCCTCGTCTGTCCGTCTCTGTCTCGGTTTCTGTTTGAGAGACTTCGCGCGGGCGGCTCTCTCGTACAAGATCAGCCGTTGTGAGCTCTTCGGAGTCGGCATCGTCTCTTCTAAATGGTATGGTCATGCCCGGGCCTCCTTTTTTATAGCCTGTTTGTCGTAAAGAAGTTCATTGAAAAGTGAACGGTAATGCACCATAGCTTTGCGTAGGCCTTCGGTTGTCGATTGTCCGCGGTCGCGACGGGCGGCAATGTCGTGGGCGGCGCGATAGTTTTCGACAACCAGGGGATGGTCGACCGAGACGATCTCGGCCCGCTCCTCGAAGTCGATGACGGGATAGCCGCGAGCCTCCATGACTTCGGTTACGAGGCGGTCAGCGTCGGCGACGGAACCTTCGGGGTCATCGACGAACCGAGCCTGGACTGCATTCCACCGGCTTGAAAAATCGGTGCGCGCAGCGATGGGAAGCGGGCGAATCTCCAGCTTCGCGCGCTTTTTTTCACGGAACTCCAGGACTCCCTCGCCGAGACCGACGTTACCTTCTTGCCTGATAACCCGGTCGTATTCGGGACCGAACCGCTCGCGAAGCACCCGGCTGCGGCGCTCGCGCGAGTAGAACCAGGCAGCCACGCCCGCAAACAAGGCAAAAGCAATGGCAACGAGCACGACGGCTGTGCGTTGGTCCATAGATGACTCCTCTCCGATAGTCTTGGAATTCGGATTCGCAGGGGTGTTCCCGCGGTTGTATGGCAGGCAGATCGGCAATATACCTGATGCACCGCGATCTTCTGCGCTTTCACAACCGTTTGCGAAGTTCCCATAGGAGAACGGACACTGCCCCCCTGCCAGAGTCGCACTGGGTAGCACCAGCCAAGCCGAATGGCCGGCTGTGGCTTGCCCATCAGGGCGACGAAGGCGGGTCAAGCGCCCTAATCGATGTCTTCGCCCATGGCCTGCGAGAACAACCCGGATCGTAGGTTCGACAAACGTGCGCCCAGGAGAGATCGCGAGCGCCAGGATCCCAAACTGCGCCGAGACGAAAATGGTGGAATCCTTGGAGGCAGCTCTCGGAACGGAAGGTGGCAAATACCTTTTAAGCAAGCGCTTCCAGAAGCATCCAGACTTCTCTCTTGCCGCTGCGGTTCGTCGAATCGTTGTCCAGGGCTGATCCGCTCGCCCACCTGGGGAAGTAACTGCTGGAGCTTGTCGCCCGGTGATTCAGAGGTTCGCTTGGTTTGTCTTGTGTTCAACTGTTTCTTGTTCAGCGTGCCGCCTTTTCGTTGCGTCGCGAGGTTCGTTCCTGCATCTTCCCAAGGTTGCGGAATGAGGAGACCAACATTGTTCACCGTCCTTTACACAAACTCTTACACACGCGCGCGAAGACGAGTGCCTCAGGGGACGGTGATATTCACAGGGGCCTTGTAGACGTGGCCGCAATTGTCCCAGGACTGAACCACGGTGTTGTAGCTGCCCGGCGAAAGTGCGATGTGCGTGTTCAGGGTGGCTGCATTCACGGTATATGCGCTGACCCCGGGCGCCGTATAGATTCGCATCGCGGCGATGCCTTTGGAACAGGCCGGAGCCTGTGCATTGGCTATGTAATGAACCGGGGAACGTACCACCGTTCGATCGATCGGCGACGCAATGGCTATGCTGCCCATCGCCCCGGAGGTGCCTTGTACCAGCTCCGGGACCTTGAGCGAGAATGTTTTCCCGCAATTGTCATACGCAACGATCGTGGTGCTGTAGGTTCCATCGGTTGGAAAGGAGATGTAGGCATTGAGAGTGGATCCCGTGGTCGTGTTTGCCCAGACCCCCGGGGACAAATACACGCGCATCGCTGCGATCCCGTTGGCGCATTGTGGACTTCTCGCCGTAGCCCTGTACTGAACGTAAGATCCGTCCGGAGCTCCCCACTGATAGGGAGTGGACAGGTTAATTCCGGGCGAACTGGCGGCGGCCATGTTGTACTTTCCCACCCAAACGTGGGATCCATCCCCGGAGTCAGGGTTCGGCGGACTCTTTTGGAAGGCGTTGCTTGAAGTCTGTCCTGTCGCGCTTAGCCCATATAGATGGTTTTGGGCATCGACGTACATCAAAGCACCTGCAAAATAGGGAAATCCCCGGAACAATTCCGTGACGAGATTGTCGGTCATATTGATCGGAGTGCATCCAGAGTAGAGGAGTGACGCGCTTCCGGAAGGCGCCTGGGGGTTGAACCTCGCCAGGAAGCCGCAGGTATCCTGCTCAAAGGCCCGGTCGGTAACTGGGAATGCCGTATCGTTGTAGCGGTCGCCGGCAACCGTAACGCTGGAAGGCGAAACCAGCTGAATCTGCGTGTCTTCCAAGTAAGTGCTTGGCGGATTTCCCGCGATATAGGAAGAATACGCAAGCGCGCCAGTGCTGTCGATGACGGTGAGAAACCCAAGGTGAATCCCAGTGCCCACTGCTGGGAACGATTTTTGGAAAGCATTTGACGTGACTGGAAGATTCGTGCCGGCAGAGCCGCCCACGTAGTAGTTGCCAGCAAGGTCGCGTTTGAAGTTGAGTTGCAGGACATGATTCAGAACAGTGGAGAATACGAGAGCCGTTCCTGCGGAATTGAGGGTCGTCACGAATCCACCTTCGTCGGTTTGGCGCAACCCGTTTGACGTGATGGGGTAGTTGGTGGAATAAGTTGCTCCACCAATCGTGGCTTGCCCCGTGGAATCCACCTGAACCTGCGTAGCCTGGTCGCTGCTGGATCCTCCTAGCAAGGTGGCGTAATCGAGCTGGCTCGCGTCCGGATTGAACTTCATCACGAAAGCATCATCGTTTCCACCGTAATTGCATTGATACGCGCCCGCCGTACACGGAAATGGCGTGGTCAAGCCATTGGCCTGACTATACGTCCCGGTGACGTAGGTGTTCTCGGAGACATCAGCTGCGACGGCCATGTTTTCGACATTCGGCTGGTTGCTCAGGAACGTTGAATAGATAAGGGCACTGCCGGAGTTGTTCAGCTTCAATAGGAAGTACCTCGGAGCCGCGACATGGTTTGTGTTGTATGCGCCCGGAGTAGTGGGAAAAGTGGACGGAGAGTATGTCGGAGTTCCGTTGGTGCTGTAGGTGGCGTCCGCAGTCGATCCAACAACGAAGACATCGCCCGCGGAGTCCAATGCGAAGCCATTGCCGAATGAACTGTTGTTGGGACCTGTGCCGCCGATGATGGTAGACCAGACGAGTGCCGATCCATTCTGGTTGAGCTTTGACAGGTAGAGTTGATTCCCAAGGGTGCTTGGGACTTGTCGCTGGAGAGCTCCGGGGGTAGTCGGAAAGTCGGTGGAGCTGGTGCTTCCCAGAACGTATGCGAAACCAGCTGAATCGACAAGAAGCGAGGTATAGCGCTCAAAACCGTCAGTCCCATCCAAGTAGGTTCCATACACCAGCGCTGGATCGATCACCAGGGTCTTGCTCCGATCATACGGGCCCAACTGGAAACCGATGTAGTCACCACGTATTTGGTAGCGGGCCGTGACCATTGTCTTCTGACCGCTGGTTTCCTGGAAGACGACAGGCTTTTCCCACCTCACTGCTCCAGCCGCGGTCTGAACTACGATGGATCCGTCCGCGGCGACCGACATGTTGTTGGCCCCTTCGATCCACAATCGGATGCTCGAAGGTTCCGCATTGGGCGAGACGACGAAGTCGTATTCCAATTGATGGCTTTCTCCGTGGTAAATCAGGTCGACGCCGGGGTAAACCGCCGCGTATTTCACCCTGCTATAGTTTGCGACGGCACTGCTCCTATCTGATTCCATTCCGACGAGGTAGTTTGTCATCCAGCCCTGCTTGTCCATGCCAGTGATCTCAGGAGTCGGGTTCGAACCAGGCAACGTTGTGCGAAGGACGGCATCGCGACCATGGTTCCCGGCAACCTTTAACACGCTCCCCTGGGCTGTTAGGAAGAGTCGATACTGTCCCCCGCGCACCAGAAAACGAACGGCCGAGTCGGCCTGTCCCTGGTTCTTTTCAAAGAACAGTGGAACGTTCAAGGACACGTGTTTCCCAGACGGCAAGGCGGGAGTTTCGGCGAAAGAACTCGCGATCGCGAAGATGAGAAGAAAGGTGGAACTGGCGAAGCAGATCGCGTGGCAGCGCTGGAAAGGCAGGGAAACATCCATGGAGATACTCCTCGGAGTGTCCGGAACTTGCATTTTGGACGTGCCTTTGATGAAGGAGTCGAATGGATGGTTGGTTTGTTGCGGAGCAGCGATCGAAACTCGTGCCACCGGGAAACAGGATCTGTCTCTCTTCAGTCCTAGCCATCTATCTCCTCGACCTGCGTTGCAGCCCAGGGACCTAGGCCAAGGAGGACCGCCGCTCCGAACACCGTCTTTTGTATCCAAAGGGGAATGCCCGGCAGCAAACCCAGGCTGATCTTTGATGAATAGCCGGAGGACAAGTGGATCTCTCGGTACGCCATCCGCCCTGGGCCCCGCCGTCATTCGCGACTCCGTACCCGAGCTGGAAGGCTGTTACGCCCCCGCAGGTTTGTATGCCCTGCCATAACGGATGTCTCACTGCCATGATGAGCAAGAGTATGCGGTTGCCCGCTCTGAGCAGTCGGGCTTTCTCCGGGTTCTACAAGAAAATGCTGATGCTTCCGGCCGAAATCAAAGTCTGAGAGTTCCTTGTTCACAGTGAAAGTTCACTCAAGGCGAGATGATAGTGCGTGGCAGGAGCCAACCGGTGCGCAGCAAGGAGAACTGGGTACTCCAGGGTGCGCCCCCATAGTCTTTAACGCTGACCAGCATGGTGAGCCATTCGCCGGTCTGATTGTTTCCAATCATTTGGGCTCTCTTCATGGGGCATGGTCGGTTGGCGTGAACGAATATCGGTGGAGATAGCGGACCGAGGTTCCGGTCCGCATCTCGACCGGAACAATTTTCAACTGGCCTTCTTCTTCGGCACCTTAGCTCCCTTGCTTCGCGCTTCCGACAGACCGATGGCGATCGCCTGCTTTCTGCTTGTCACCTTTCCTCCTCTTCCACCCTTGCCGGAGCTGAGGGTGCCTTTTTTCCTGCGACGCATGGCGCTGGCTACGTTCTTGCCGGCCGCCTTTCCATACTTGCGACGGCTGGAGGTTCTTCGTGGGTGTGAGTTCTTGTTTGCTGGCATCGATGCTCCCTAAAATTTTAAGTTTGGATGCGGAACGAGAGACTGTTTCGAAGAAGCATTGCCCGTCCGCCCAGCACGTCCACCGAGTCGGGGCAATACTTCCTTCCGTAGAAATCCCTTTCTGTAGAAATCTATGACGCGTCTTCGGTCTGCCTGTCCGGAATGAACTTCACAACGGTGGCGCCATTGGCAAACAAATCATTCAAGGCTTTCCATGCACCTCGGGATCGGTACTCACAGGCCACCCGGTGCAGACCTCAAGAGGGTGCGCACGACTGGAACCATGAAGTTTCTCGAACCGCGTGGCCTACCTCGACATTGCTTCACAATATGGTGTGACAGAGCTTGCTCGCTATCGGGTCGGTCCTGTAGCCGGCGGGTTTTCGAGCGAGCGTGCGCACCGTTGGTTCCGCAATACGACTGAAGTCTTTCTGCCTTGCCCTGGATCTCTGGAAACAACTGTCGCCGCAGTCATCGCCCTGAGCGATTCGCAGACAGCCTCCGAGGTACCAGTCCCAGCCCAATCGACTGTGGAGGAGCGAGGTCGAATCTCTCTTAAGCTCTCCTCCGGCAACCTTCCGTCCACGCTCTTTTGACGCAGCTGTTCCAAGGCGCACGAACGGCCAAGAGGTCCTACGTCATCGCTTGTATTGTGTGGGCGAAGCGACCGGGCGACAATGATTGCCGGTCGTGCTGGCGAAGAATGAAGGTGGCGACAAACACGCCCGCCCGGTTGCACGCCGGAAGGCTTGTTCCGATGCCCAGAGCTAAGCAGAAAATGCGCCGGGGAAAAAGCAATCGATGGGTGGCTCGAGTCAAGACAGATTCTACCCATCCGCCGCCCGGCTTGTTCACAAAGAGCGCGGTCACCATCGCTCGCGTCCTGGCGTCGCGCAGAGTATCCCCCAAAGGTCCGGCGTCGGGACTCCGAATGTTGACCTACTTTATTAATCGGGCGGGCAGGGGGCTCAGCACAGAAAGGCGGGCGGAGTTAGAACGGGCAAAGAGGCTGCTCTCCAAGCGACAACATCGTGCGTCTGCGCAGAGACCGAAAAGTCGTTCCCGGCAACCCTCCAACACCCGTTCGAGAGATAAGGGTAGGGGCATCAGGTGAAAGGGTTCGCTCCTGGAGTGCGTACGGCATTTCCCGCAACGGACGAGCCGGAGCGTAAGACCGCAGCCCCTCCTTTGTCCATGTCAGCTTTTGATTTTAGTGCAGTTGCGCTGACACTCCTTTCGCGTCCAACTCACGCCCAGGGAATGGAGTATGAGGGTATCTCCAATTGTGAGCCCGGTTGGTTCCACAACGGCCAGAAAGGCGTACCGAACAAATGGATTGAGTGTCATGCACCACGGCTCGTGATTGCGTATCCCGCTGCAATGTTCGCAGGCTGGATGTGCGTTGTATTGGTTGCGTTGACGCCAGGTGGTCGGGCCTGTGTTAGACATATGCGACCTCAGGGCTTTCTTTTCTGCAGAAACCGCCACCGCCCCGACTGTACGTATACGACACAGTGGAAGACCAAAGCGATTCGGATTCTGCTCGCTTGCGCACCGATTGAGATGCCCATGCCATACGAGTCGTGATCGGGGAAATAGCTTATTTTCGCTAAAAACTTCCGGATCTTCGTGGGCCACGCATTCAGGAAATGGGAAGAGGAGTCGTGGCGAGCGCGTGGGCTTGCAGCGTGGCGGTCTCCCTTATGGAAGAGTAGAGATGCAAGGAGCAGTTCATGTCGTCGATGGACTTTGCCAGAGGAAGGGGGCCCGGGACGAAAACTCGAAACCGGGGTTCTTCCAATTTTCATTCGGGGAATTGTTTGACAAGGGAATCTCGATGGGAAGCGGGCAGGCTCCGGTGAAGAAATACAGAGATACAACGGGCGCCATCGTCAATGGGCGAGCCAAGCCGAGCCGGATCGTGAGCCATCGCGTGCGCATCGATGAAGCCCCCAAAGGCGTACGAGAAGTTTGACAAACGTATCGAAGGTTATACGAGAGTGGTTGATCAAATTCGACAGCAATTCGCGGCCTGACTTGCCACTCACGGGCCACAGCTCGGGGCAGTCCCTCCGCTCGCGGGGAGGTCTCGGAACGCGCGAGCAGTGGCCGGTGGTTTTATTCGTCGGTTTAATCTGAAACGCCTCTTCTTCATCTGCAATGCCTGTTCCCGTGTCGCATGCGAATTGATGGCGGTGTGTGAAGAATCAACAAGACCTCGTGGACGGGCCTCCGACACGAAACCAGCCCGGGCTCAAGGGCGGTCGCCATGCACCCTTGGTTTTGGCTCGTGCCCTTGTGACACGTGGCCGATGGGACTCCGTCGTACTAGTCTTCGGAATAGAGAGAGTAGGTCGCCTGGTCGCCTTCTAGGGTAGTTGCGGTACGGTCGTTTTTCTCGCGGTGTGAACTTTTTGCCGACACAAGAACCCCAGCGGGTAGGCCGCAGCGATGACATCGGGCGCAAAGGCTTCTATTTGCAATCGATTCGTTGCCTGCGTCTCACGAGAACACTGGCCACTGACGTGCCAAATGAACAGACGGCCAGAAAATCGGGAAACTCTGCGAGGTGAAGGGAGCCTCTGAATGTCGGGTCTTGCGAAATGGGCGGCAGTTGGGGCCGTCATCGCCCTGCTTGGCCGAGCAGGTGTGGCTGAGCCGCCAGTTTCAGAACTGGCAACTTCCGCGGCGGATTTGTTACGCGCGGTTGTGATCAATGAACTCAATCAGCATCCGGGTCATGACCGCTGGATGTATGTCGTCGACAAAGAGCAAGACGGCCGGAGGCAGAGGAAAGAAGTAGTGCAGACTGAGAACGGCTCCCTGGAACGGTTGCTGGCCGTTGATGGGCATTCACTCTCCCCGCGGCAGCAGCAGGAAGAGACGGACCGGATCAAGAAACTGAGTGGCGATCCTCAGGAACTCAAGAATATAGAGGACAGTCACAGTAAGGATAGGGAACTGGGTGAAACGCTCTTGAAAATGATCCCCGATGCGCTGCTCTTCAGTTATGCGGGGGGCTGGGGCGAATTCATCAAGCTGACCTTCAAGCCCAACCCTGACTATCAACCTTCCTCCCGCGAGGCGCGCGTCATCCATGCCATGGAGGGCGAGATCTTGGTTCAGGCCAGCCAAAAGAGGCTGGCATCCATCCGTGGTCATCTCATGGAAGACGTAAAGTTCGGGGGTGGCCTGCTCGGGCATTTGGAAAAAGGCGGCCGCTTCAGTGCAGAGCGCACGGAAATCAGTCCGGGGCGCTGGATGTTGACGGCAATGGAAATTGACATGAAGGGTAAGGCGCTGTTTGTAAAAACCATATCCGTCCAGCAGAAGCAATATCGCGGCGATTTTCGCAAGTTGCCCGACGATCTCACTCCGAAAGCTGCCGCTGAATTGCTGGTTGGTTACACCCTGTTGGCCTCAAGACGCTAGTGGCGGTGCGCTTCAGCGCCTTCCAGACGCAGGAGCAGTCTCGCGATCATTGCTTCACGGCGACGCATGTCGCTGTCACCACGACCCCATCACACACCAACTTGCCATCGCTTCGCGGGGAGCAGGGCCGCGTGAAACTCTCCGGAACAATTCTTATGCAACGTCGAGGAACAACCAGGTTGGCGCGCTTGGGGGCCAGGCACCCTGGTGCCACGACGCACAACAGCAGGGCCAGCGCCGATCGTATCGCCATGATGATCACCTCAAAAGTATTCCTTGGATGCTGCCTGGCGACGCTGTGGCGCAGTCTAGGAAAACAAATGCACACGTCTAAGGTGGTCCATCAGTCGGCATAGGGCGCGCTTGCGAGGGTTGCTACACCACTTTCCCACGCGCCAGGGTTTGGAGCGAAGAATCGATCGGCGAACCGGAAACGATCTCTGGTCTTTCGGTCAGTCACCCCGCGTCCCCGTGGAGGGGCTTCCCATTGCACGCGAGCGGACTCCGGTAGCTCGGGCCGCAATGTCCCTCAGGCTGCTGTTCACACCCGCCGCCTTATCACGAAGCGCTGCGCGTGTTTCTTGACCTGAGGCTGGCGCGAGCAGTATCCCAAGGCCAACACCGATGCCCGCGCCCGCCAGAAGGTTCGTTGCCCGAGCAAGCCAATCGCGAGTGGGCCGCGATGCGGCGCGTGTGCTCGCGAGTTGGTCAGCCGACTCTTCGTATTTCCGTCGGATGACGGCCCTTACGTCATCAGCCTGCTCTCTTAAGCGATCGTTCATAGCTGCCCAAACTCGTCCGTCGGTCGCAAGCAAGCCAAACTTCAGACCAAGCCTGATCCATTCCTTTGCCGTCTGTCGTCTTCTGAAAGCTCGCACGGCCGAATCTCCCCAATCCGGTTTACACGCCATTTATAGTGACAGGCCCGGGTCGTTCGCCATCCGCTGGGTCGTGTAGTCCCCTCGGGAAAGTCGTGTACCGTCGGCGGTTTTTTTTCACTTTGCAAATGGGATGGTTGCGCAGAAGAGAGTCCTGCGGGAGTGCTGCAACGAAAGTGGCTGGAACCCGGGAGAGTACTCCGGCGGAACGAACAGCTACGCGGCCGCTGTCGATGTCGATGTCGAAGAGGTCGCAGTTGGCAGGTAGGCTTTGACGACAGTGCCCCGGCCGTTGGAGGTGATTTCGAGCGTGCCACCCAGTTGCCGTAACCTTTCGCGCATGCCGCTGATTCCCACTCCGGGGACGCCGGCGGTTGCCACCGCGCTCAATTTATCGGGCGCGATGCCCGCGCCCTGATCTTCCACTTGCAGGCGAACCTCGTCATCGGATTGAGTAAGGCGAATTGCTGCCGTCGGACTTCCGGAGTGGCGGTGAATATTCGTTAGGCATTCCTGTACGGTACGAAATATACCCATTTCCAATTCGCGCGGAAGCCGCCGGAAGTCGTCCGCAATTTCGAGGTCAACCCTTATTTTGCTGCGTTGTGAGAATCCGTCAATGTACCAACGCAGGGCAGAAACCAGTCCCGCTTCGTCGAGCAGGGGAGGGTGGAGGAGATGGGAAATTGTCCGGACCTCCTTGCTCATTTCCTGGACCAGAACAGCGCTGTCGGCCACGGTTCTGCCCGTATCGATCAGCCGCTGGATGTCGGCCCCCACGGTGGCCAAGTTCATCGACAGGGCCGCCAGGGTCTGCCCCACACTGTCGTGCAGTTCCCGGGCGATTCGTCGCCGCTCATCGTCCTGCAATTGCATCAAACGTGCCGTGAGCTCACGCAGGCCATCGTTGGCCGCGTCAAGTTCACCGGTGCGTTGCTTAACTCGATCTTCCAGATCGCCCTGAGCTTGGCGCAGCGCCGCGTTCTCCCGGCGACGCACTTCTCCCATCGCCAGGATCGAGCCCGATGCCAGGACGATGGTAGCGATGGCAAATGCCTGATTCGCAGTCTCAATCACAAAGCTGTGCACGGGGGAAATGAACCAATATTTCAGGCCGGCGACTGCCAGCACGATCGCCACCGCGGATGGGCCGGGACCGCAGTACCAGGCGGAAAACGCCAGTGCCGGGAACACGGCGACATAGGGCACGTAGTCGCCCAACAGAGGGCTCAGTCCCCGAGCGGCCAGCAGCGCAACCGCTGTCAGCGATGATGCAATCGCATAGCGCGTGACAGAGTTTGTTGTGACGCGCGCGGAGACGGCTGCACGGTTGGCCATAGGTTGTCCTCCTTCGGAAACTCATGTGAGCCCGAAACGACGGGGTGGTGGAAGATGCCGCCGGCAGCTCTTAGTTTATAAACCACGCGTCACAACCAAAGTTTCGTTGAGAATCCAGTCAGGACCTATGGTGTGCGCTGATCCGGCTGACTGCCTGCATCCAAAGGCCGATGCCCAGCCCGTTGCTCTCGGCGAGTGCGCTTCGTTTATTCTCGACATTGTGGTGGACCAGTCAAGCTATTTGATATTTGGATTAGGCGAAGAGCCGTTGCGCTTCAAGAAAGAAGATCGTGGGACGAGGGGCGTGGGTAGGAACAGCAACGCCAGTCCGGCTGTCGGGATACGCCGGCCGCGTGCCGACCTCACGCCCGAGCTTTGTCGATCAGGGCTTCCCATATGCCCTTTGACTTGAGGACCAGTTCCACGGCTTCGCGTATTGCCCCGTGGCCGGCGATGGCTTTGGTCGTATAGTGAGCGGCTGCTTTCACTTCGGGAACAGCATCTCCCACGGCAATCGCCAGCCCGACCCGGCGCATCAGGGGAATATCGGGCAGATCATCGCCGACGTAGGCGACTCCAGAATCGGGTACTCCCGTGTTGCTGAGGATTTCTTCATAGGCCGGCATTTTCAAGGGCTGCTTCATATAGATAAATTCCATCTTCATTTCATGGGCTCTCCGCAGAAGTGCAGCGCTCTCGCGGCCGGTGATGCAGCCGGTACGCAACCCCGCAGTTTGCGCCAGGGTCAAGCCCTGGCCATCGTGTGCGTCGAAGGTTTTGATTTCAAGCGCGGTGCCGTCAATCTGCGAGAGCAGGGTGACGCCGCCCTCCGTCATGGTGCCGTCCACATCCATCAGGAGAATCTGGATTTGTGCAGCGCGCTTCTTGAGTGCGGCAGAGATTTTGGGAACAGCAGCCAAACAGGCCTCCACAGGAAAATATGCGAAGAGAGAGTCTAAGGCAAAGCCCGGTCAAGCGGCCACTGAGCCGGAGCCCGGGCCCCACGGCACGAATGACCTTGGAAGCTGATGAACGATGCCCGGGGCATCAGGAGGCGCACAACAGGTTTTTCTTCGTCGTCTGGTCGGTCGAGCGCGGCAAGACCGTTCGCAGCCAAGCCGTGAATTCGCTCATTGGCCGGCTAACGAAATGACGCCGGGCCCGTAAATAGCCGATCCGCCGGTAATTGGTTCCGCGCAGCGGGATCAACTTGCAGCCCATCGCATGGGGTGCCGCCATGGCTGGCACCACGGTCAATCCAAAGCCCGAGCGCACAAACTGGAAAATGCTGGCCAGTTGGTCGGTCGCGAATGAGGAGCGCAGTTGCGCTTTCGCGCGGGTGCAACTGAGCAGCACGTCGTCGCGCAGACAATGGCCTTCCTTGAGCAAGAGCAGGCGCTCGTTTTTCAGGTCGTGCAGATCGACCTCGGTTTTCTCAGCCAGGGGGTGATGCTCACCTACGGCCAGAAGCAATGGCTCCCGTGTCAGTTCGCTGCACACGATGTCAGGATTGCGCACCGGGAGCGCGGAGACCGCGAGATCCAGATCGCCCGCCTGGAGCTGTTCTACGAGCTTCGAAGTCGTTTCCTCCGTGAATTCAAGCTGGACCTCGGGAAAGCGACAGGAAAACTCGCCGATCCGGGGCGCGATCAGGTAGGGCATGATGGTTGGGATCACGCCGATCCGCAGATTTCCACGGACCCCTTGTTGCAGATGGGCCAGGGAAGACTTGGTTTCCGCGACCTGCTGCAGGATCTCCGCCGCGGGCTGGCGCAGGGCCTCACCATAGGCGGTCAAGCGGACTGACCGGCCCAGCCGTTCGAACAGTGGATTGCCGATCTGTTTCTCGAGTCTTCGAATCTGCTGCGAAAGGGATGGTTGCGTGATGCCGAGCTGTTCGGCTGCGCGCGTGAAGCTGCCGGCGCGCACAATGGCAGAGAAATAACGCAGCTGGTGAATTTCCATGGAAGCTAGCCCTCACTCGAAAGAGATGCCGGGGAACGACTCATAGCTTTATTCTATTTCACAGATCGTTTCGACGTCCTTCCTCCTATGGGTCAGCTGTCTCTAGACTGTTCCGAGCACACCCAGTAAACAGGAAAGAATCATGGTTGCGCCGGCCAGCTCCCGGCGGAACGCCGCGGACGACCCGCCCGCAGTTTTCATTCACAACGAATCAACGTCGCACGATAGGAGAGAATCAATGGCAAAAAAGGAAAAGCTGACAACCGCAGCTGGCCGCCCCGTGGGCGACAACCAGAATTCGCTCACCGTAGGACCGCGCGGTCCCGTCGTATTTGAAGACTATCTTCTGTTTGAAAAGATGGCCATTTTCAACCGCGAGCGCATCCCCGAACGAGTGGTTCACGCCAAGGGCTCAGGTGCCTATGGCCACTTCACCTGCACCAATGCGGACATGCCCAAGTACACCACCGCAAAACTGTTTTCGTCCGTGGGCAAGAAGACCCCGACCTTCTTGCGTTTCTCGACCGTCGGCGGCGAAAAGGGTTCTGCCGACACCGAGCGTGATCCGCGCGGATTTGCCCTGAAGTTCTACACCGAGGAAGGGAACTGGGATATGACCGGCAACAACACCCCGGTCTTTTTCATCCGCGATCCGCTCAAGTTCGGAGACTTCATCCACACCCAGAAGCGTGATCCGGAAACCAATTTGAAGTCGCCCACCATGATGTGGGATTTCTGGTCCCTTTCACCCGAGTCCCTGCACCAGGTGACGATTCTATTCTCCGATCGCGGAACTCCCGACGGCTACCGTCATATGGACGGCTTTAGCAGCCACACTTTCAGTCTCATCAACGCGAAGAATGAGCTGTTTTACGTGAAGTGGCACTTCAAGAACAAGCAAGGCATCAAGAACTTCACCGCGGAACAGGCAGAAGTCTTGAAGGGTAAGGATCCGGACTACGCGCAGCGGGACCTGTTCCACGCGATTGCGAAGGGGGATTTCCCCAAGTGGCGGGTGTGCATCCAGATCATGCCCGAAAAGCAAGCCGAGACCTACCACCTCAACCCCTTCGACCTGACCAAGGTCTGGCCGCACGGCGACTATCCGCTGGTCGAAGTGGGCGAACTGGTTCTGGACCGCAATCCCGAGAACTACTTCGCGGAGGTCGAGCAGGCGGCGTTTGAGCCGAAGAACGTCCCCCCCGGCATGGGATACTCGCCGGACAAGATGCTGCAAGCCCGGCTGATTTCGTACCCGGATGCTCATCGCTACCGGCTGGGTGTGAACTACGACACCCTTCCGGTCAACAAGCCGCAATGCCCGGTTCACACCTACAATCGCGATGGCGCGATGCGCTTCGATGGCAATCACGGGTCGGCGCCGAACTATGAACCGAACAGCTTCAATGGCCCGGTGGAAGATCCTGCTTATAAGGAGCGTCCGCGCGCAATCAGCGGAACGGTGGAACGGCACAATCACCGTCTGGACAGCGACTATTACACGCAGCCGGGTAACCTGTTCCGGTTGATGCCGGCCGATGCCAAGAAGCGCCTCATCGGCAACATCGTCGGCAGCTTGTCGTCGGTGTCGCGTGAGATCCAGGAGCGCCAGATCCGTCACTTCTACAAAGCCGATCCTGCTTACGGCAAGGGAGTCGCTGAAGGCCTGGGACTCAAGGCTGAAGAAGTGATGAACGGCGAACTTGCAACCGCCGGAGACTAAAACCCTGACCAACCCGGCAACGGCTGCGTTCCGAACCCGAAAGAGGTGAACGCAGCCGTTCTTTATACGATTCGCAGCTCGCTATCTCCCCGCCGCGGGCGCATGCTTTGATCGTGCATGCCGCTCAGACGCTAGTACTTCACAATCGAGGTAAACGACGTGGGATCGAGACTGGCGCCACCCACCAGGGCGCCATCGATTTCAGCTTCGGCCATCAGCGCCTTGACATTTTCCGGTTTCACCGAGCCTCCGTACAGAATCCTCAGGTTGTCCGCGTACCCTTGCCCGAACGCCTTGGCTGCTTCGGTTCGAATCAGGGCGTGGGCATCCGCTGCCATCTGTGGAGTGGCCGTCTTTCCCGAGCCAATCGCCCACACCGGCTCATACGCCACGACGAGCTTGCCGGCTTTCTTACCCGAAACCGCGTGGAAGGCCCGCAGACACTGTCGCCGGAGCACGTCCTCGGTCAGTCCAGCCTCGCGCTCTTCCAGAACCTCGCCGACGCAGCAGATCGGTGCCAGCCCGGCCTCCAGGGCGGCCTTCAGCTTTAGATTAACGATGTCATCGGTCTCCCCGAAGTACTGCCGCCGCTCCGAGTGGCCAATGATCACATGCGTCACCCCGACGGCCAGCAGCATGCCCGGAGAAATCTCGCCGGTGTAGGCGCCTTCCTTCTCCCAATGCAGGTCTTGGGCGCCGACCGCCACGTTGGATTGACGCGCCTGTTCCACCGAGACCGGCAAATCCACGAAGGGCGGGCAGACAACAATCTCATCACGATCGTGTCCAGCGACGAGGGGAAGGAAGTCGCGGAAAAAGCTTTGGGCTTGGTCGGGTGTCTTATACATCTTCCAGTTGGCAGCGATTACTTTCTTTCTAGACATGATTGGTTCCAATTTCGATGGGATAAGGTTCGCCCGGTCTTGCTTGGTTCTGGGAGAGAACTGCAGCCGCAAAAATGTCGAGCGTAACCCTGTCAAACAGCACAACGGAGACGCGCTTTAGGTGCTTGGTTGTAGGCATGGTTTCCAGGATGGTCCAGATCGAAACCGCCGCCTTTTCGGTGGGATATCGGTAAATGCCAATCGAGATAGCCGGAACTGCAATGCTCTGCAATCGCAAATCGTCGGCCACTTGTATCGATCGACGAGATGCACTGGCGAGGACGCCGGGTTCGCCTTGTTGCCCTCCTTCCCATACCGGGCCAACGGCGTGAATGACATATCTTGCCCGCAGGCTTCCAGCGGTCGTAGGGACCGCCTGCCCCGGCGAGACCGGCCCGTCAAGCCGCCGAAGCCGGGCGCACTCGCGTGCGATCTCGGCTCCGCCCTTATCGTGGATCGCACCACACAAACCGCCTCCCGGCAGCAGGTCCGAGTTCGCTGCGTTCACGATGGCGTCGGCGGCGTACTCGGTGAAGTCTCCGCGAAGCACGTGCAGGTCGCGGGAATCGCTTATCCGCAACCGCAACCAGTACTCCTGATCGCGCGCCAAGATCATGGGCAATCACCGAGAACGAAAACCTGCGTGGCGGGTTCGACCGGCCCTCAAGGGCTTACTTGTTCGTCAAAGCTTCCACTCCCGGAAGCTTCTTGCCTTCCAGAAACTCGAGCGAAGCTCCGCCGCCAGTGGAGATGTGCGTGATCTTGTCGGCCACTCCCGCCGCCCGCACCCCCGAGACCGAATCTCCTCCGCCCACGATCGACGTCGCAGCAGCGTTGTCAGCAATCGCTTGTGCGATCTTGAAGGTGCCGCGCGCGAACGGCGCCACCTCAAAGACTCCCATGGGTCCGTTCCAGACGATGGTGCGGGCCCGTGAAATTTCCTCCGCGAACATATCGATCGTTTTCGGCCCGATGTCCAGCGCCATGAGATTCGCAGGAATGGGCTGCCCTTGATCCACCTTGGTCACGTGCGCATTGGCGTCGATCCGGTCCGCGGCCAAATGATCCACTGGCAACAGGAACTTGAGCTTGCGTGTCTTGGCGTCCTGAAGGAGTTGCTTGGCGAGGTCCAGTTTGTCTTCTTCCACCAGAGACTTGCCTACCTGCTCGCCCAGCGCTCTCAGGAACGTGTAGGCCATGCCGCCCCCAATGATGAGCGAATCGACCTTCTCCATCAGGCTCTTGATGACGGGGATCTTGTCGCTCACCTTTGCACCGCCCAGGATCGCCACGAACGGCTTCTCGGGATGCTGCATTGCCCGTCCGAGATATTGGAGTTCTTTTTCCATGAGCAGACCAGCCGCCGCCTTCGGCATGAATTTTGTCATGCCGGCGGTCGACGCATGGGCCCGGTGCGCAGTTCCGAACGCATCGTTCACGTAAAAATCCGCCAGATGGGCCAGCCTCTTCGAGAACGCTTCGTCGTTGGCTTCTTCTTCCGCGTAGAACCGGAGATTTTCGAGCAGCAGGGTCTGACCTTTTTCCAGCTTTCCGGCCATCTCTTCTGCTTCCGGTCCAACGCAATCGGGACAAAAGCCGACGTTCTCCCCGCGCGCCAGTTCCTTGTCGAGCAACATGCGCAGGCGTTCGGCGACCGGCTTCAGGCTCATTTTCGGGTTCGGTTTGCCCTTGGGTCGGCCCAGGTGTGAAGCCACAATCAGGCGCGCTCCATGCCGAAGGGCATATTCAATGGTGGGCAGGGTCTCGCGGATGCGGGTGTCGTCCATGACGCGGCCGTCCTCGAGCGGAACGTTAAAGTCGACCCGCATGAAAACACGATGGTCGTTGAGGGAAAGATCGCGAATCGATAGCTTGGACATGGCTGGTCCTCGAATGAAATGGCGCGCCGTGCTCCCGACGGCTCAGGTCTCAGGCCGCCGCCAGGGCGAGGGTGCCCTCGCAAACGCCGCTGGGATCACGGCGCTGCCAATGGCCGTTGGGTTACAGTCCCTTGGAACCCATGTAGTTGATCAGGTCGCGGACACGGCAGGAGTATCCCCACTCGTTGTCGTACCACGAGATCACCTTCACGCAGGTGCTGCCCACCACGAGCGTCATGTGCGAGTCCACGATGGAGGATCGTGAGTCGCCCTTGAAGTCGCTGGACACGAGTTCGTTCTCTTCATAACCGAGATAGCCCTTCAGCGGCCCGTCCTCGGAGGCCTTTTTCAGCGCGGCGTTCACTTCTTCCCGGGAAGTCTTTCTCTCGACCAACACCACCAGGTCCACCACCGAGACGTTCGGTGTGGGTACGCGCATCGCGAAACCGTCCAGCTTGCCTGACAGTTCGGGGATGACCAGCTTCAGCGCCTTGGCCGCACCCGTCGAGGTCGGGATCATGTTGATGGCTGCCGCCCGCGCGCGCCGCAAATCTTTGTGCGGGAAGTCCAGGATTACCTGGTCGTTGGTGTAGGAGTGAATCGTTGTCATCGTACCGCTGACAATCTGGAAGTTGTCGTGGATCACCTTGGCAATCGGAGCCAGGCAGTTCGTCGTGCAGGATGCGTTGGAGATAATGTGATGCTTCGCCGGATCGTACTTTTCGTGGTTCACACCCAGCACCAGGGTGATGTCTTCATTTTTCGCAGGCGCTGAGATGATGACCTTCTTCACCGGCCCGCGCAGGTGCTTCTTCGCGTCATTGGCGTCGGTAAAACGCCCGGTCGACTCGATTACGACTTGCGCCCCCACCGATTCCCAGGGCAGCTTGGCGGGATCCTTCTCGGCGAAAACCTTGATGGTCTTGGCATCGACCGAAATGCTGTCGGCGCCCGCGGTAATCTTGTGCGGAAGGTTGCCAAGGATCGAGTCGTACTTGAGCAGGTGGGCCAGCGTTTTGGGATCGGTGAGATCGTTGACGGCTACGAACTCGAGATTCGAATCATGAAGCGCCGTCCGCAACACGTTGCGGCCGATACGCCCGAAGCCGTTGATCCCGACTTTAATTGCCATGTTTCCTCCGTAAAGTTATGAGGACCGCCCCAGACCACACCCGGGGGCCTTCAGTAAACCTATGATGGTATCAGGCGAAGCGAGTCAGGGTAAATGATGGACCGCACGCTCCCGTTGTGATGTCGGAACCGGCAAAGGTGCGCGACGGCAGGAAATTCTCACAGCGAGATTTCCACAAATACGTTGCTCTTGCTCCACAAGAACGGGACGCGAGCCAGCCAGTACTTGGCGTGAATCAACTTGCGCGCGTGATCCCAGTCCGCCTCCGGCAAAATTCGGGCGCGGGCAGGGAACTCGGGGCCAGTGACTCTTCCCCTCATGGTCGACGGGGCGATCTTGACCTCGGGATGGTTGCGGATCCGCTTGTATTTGCCCGAATCGCTTCGAGTCATGACATAAAGCTTGCCGTTTTCCTCCGCGAACCAGACCGGGGTGTACACGGCCGCACCGTTCTTGCGGAACGTCGCAAGGCTGACATATTTCTGATCCTGGAGTTCGGCGGGCGGCGTGGTCGGCATCCCGCTATTCTATGCTCGCCGGAACGCTTCCGGTCCAAAGGGTGGAACCTTGCTGCGGATTGCCCGGTCTGCGGTCCATGTGTTACAAGCGCTACATGCGCAAATGGATGCGCGAGCGCCTGAAGCGCCGCAAAAAGCCCACTGAAACCAAACCGAGCGAGCCTGCACAGGCTCCCCTGCAGCCTGCGTATTTCGACGCCCACCAAGCTCCAGCCGCTGAACCCGAACACGATCGCGCGCCTGAAGCCGCCGACGCGGCCGAGCCTCCAGTCGGTGAAGACACCGGGGAAGTCGCCTCTGCCGCAAGCGCTCCGGCGCGTCGCCGCAGAAGAAGCAGAGGTGGTCGGGGACGGGGTGGAGCTCGGTCCGGCAAGGCCCCAGTAGTTCCGGGCTCCGGAAGCGGTGAGGCGCCTGAACCGGTCCCCGCAGCCGGCACAGCCCCGCCCGTCTTATCCGAGTCCATCCCCCCCGAGTCCATCCCCGCTGCTCCGCCCCGTCCACCCAAGGGATCGGTGATTCTCGCGATCGGCCTTCCGGGCTCGGGCAAGAGTTCCTGGTTTAAGCGCCACAACATTACCCCCCTGTCCAGCGATGTAGTACGCATGCTCCTATTCGATGACGCGCAGGAACAGCGCTTCCAGGATCTGGTGTTTTCAAATCTGCGTTCCATGCTTAAGGCGCGACTGATTGCACGACGTCCTCTGAATTATGTCGACGCTACGAACCTGACTCCTCATGAACGCCACAGCTGGATCAAGCTGGCGAAAGATTACGGCTACGAAGTGCAGGCGGTTTTTTTCGATGTGCCGGTCGAGGTCTGTCTCGAACGCAACCGCCGTCGCGAGCGCTCGGTCGACGAGGATGTCATGCGCCGCATGGCAGCCAAGCTCAGGCCGCCCACGTTTGAAGAAGGATTTTCGAAGGTCACCGTGGTGCGGGTGAAGAAGAAGGACGGGGAAGCGGGATAGGTTGTGCTCGCCCCTGATTGTCCACCAACAAGAAACGCCGCCCGCAGTTCCGGGTGGCGTTTGCGCGCTTTGCCACGAACGTTCTGTTACCGGTGTCCGGAATGTCCACCGCCGGGCGATCCGTGGGACGATCCCCCTCCTCCGCCACCGCCGTGATAAGACCCACCACCGCCGCCGCGATACGATCCACCTCCAGCACCACCGCCATGGTAGGAGGGTGCCGCCCCTCCCCCGCCATAGGACGGCGTGGATGAATGATAAGACGGCATAGACCCGCCTCCGCGATACGAAGGCGGTGCGCTGTATCGAGGAGATCCGCCGTATGAAGGTGAACCTCCGTAGCCGCCACGAGAACTGGGCGAACTGCTGTATCCGCCCCGGTACGCTGGCGCGTTCTGCCGTGAGCCGCCGTACGGGCTAGTGCTCATTCGGTTGTATTGGCTCGCCGGACGGACTGGATCGGTCGGCCGCGGCACGGATGTACTCGGACGGTTCCGCCCGGAATCCATGGTCGGACCGGAGCGCTGTCCCATGGTGGACTGGCCCGCGCGCGAGTTGTAGTTCGCCGGGGGGCGTGGCACCGATCTCTGCGCCGGTCCACCGGAGAAGGTTCCGTGTGACTCGCCCGAATTCCCCCCCGAATTCCCCCCCGAATTCCCCATGGATGGTCGCGGCACGTTGTTGCGTGCGATTTGCGAGGCACCCATTTGAGGCCGCCCGCCCATGGCGCTTGGCGGACGCGGCACCGATCGGCCACCCATCGCGGCTGCGCTGTCGGGTCCTCGAGACATAGCGCGTTGCGGCCCAGCCGACGGAGATCCTGCCCTTCCGGCGAACGGCTTGTTGCCGCCCATTTCCGCGCTGCGCCCTAACCCACCTGATGCTCGCGAAACGGTTGGACGCATGGCTGACCGCGGCGGCATCATGGCCCGTTCTCCCGCGTGCGCGCCCAGGATTGCACCCCGCGAAGGTGCGACATTCACGCGTCCCATTGGAGCGTTGGCCAGTTGCCGTCCTGAAACGTGAATCGCCGTTCCGCGCACCGGCAATCCGTTTGCCAGGGTGCGGCTTGGGACCGCGGTAAACCCGCGCATATTCGCGTAATGGTAGCCAGCTTGACCGAAACGCTCGGGTGGATGTCCCCAATAGCGATTGATGTTGACGATGCGCGTGTTGTAAATGTTCACGCTGCGGAAGTAGCCAAAGCTTCCCCCGTACCACGGAAAGAACGGCTCACCCCAGCCTAGAGGACACCACCCGAATCCACCCCCGAAACCAAACCCGAAGTTCACGCCCCAGCCCGGTCCGCCAAACCACGCAACCAGCGCGGGCGCGTAGAACGGGTGAGCATAGATCGGTCCCGGAGCCCATCCCCAGTAGCCGCCCGTATAGACCCAGCGGCCATAATGGAACGGCGCGTAGCCCCAGGCAGCGTCATCCACCCACGTCCAACCCCAAGGCTCAACCCAAACCCAGTGTCCATACTGATAAGGCGCCCAGCCTGGCGTAACCGCGGTCGGAACCCACACCGGCCCGTAGGGCGGGATCTCACGCCACACTCCGTTGTCATCGAGGTCCCCGACGCCTACGGTGCCCTGCGCAACATAGCGGGCCGAGAGCGAACTGTCCTCGCGCTTGTCACGCACGGCGCACCAACCGTCGAAACCGTCGTAGGGCGGCGCTTCTGCCACCGAGTGATGCAGGGATGTGCCGTCGGTAAACCGAACCTGCTCATCCGACCTCACGCGAACCGCGGGACCTTGTCCGGTGGCGTCCCCCTCACCCTTGCGAACCGTCACAACGGTTGCATCTCCGTTCGGATCCACGTCGAAGCGATAGATGCCCGACTTCTGAACCGTGAACGCCATGTTGGGTGTATCTACCTCATAGATTTCCCCGCCAAAAAGATGCCGCACATTGAGGTCCAGGGTTCCCTGGTGTAGTTCGAGCTGCACCGAGTTGTCGCTGATGTTGGTCAGCGTGAGGCTGGTTTCGTCGCCCATGCGGAACACGCCGGTGCCTACACTCAATTCGGCGCGCGAGGACTTGTCGGTCCACACGTTGTCCGCGCTCGTCAGCGGACGGTTCGGCGAACCTTCGACCCAGTCGCCGTTGCCTTGCGGCTGCAGCGAGACCGCTCCAGACATGTACTGCAAACGAACAGCTCTTCCGGGAGGGTCTTTGCGGGAAGGGCGCTGGTTCTGCGTTTGGGTGGGCTGATCTTGCTCCCAGGCGGGCTGATCGTCAGCCGGTGTTTGCTCCTGTGCCCAGCCGAAAACAGTCGTCAGGGAAAGCACGACAACCACTGCGAGAACGGTGCGCCTGAGGTTCATCATGGCCTACACTCCTTGCAACCCGGCCTTTCGGATCCGGACTTCTCAGTGGCACTCACGGCCGAAGCGGCGGCGCGGGTGGCCCGTGAAAACCCTAGTGTCAGATGTGTGAACCCGATTCGGGGAGGTAAGTTGCGGTGGGGGCGGGAGTTGGGCGGGCTGTGATTGACAGGCATAGGATTGGCTCCTAGGCCAGGGCCGAACGTCCGCAATAGAGACCGTTAACTACTTTAGATACTTCAACATATCCCTGAAGGCTTGGGTTCCAGACGACCTTAGGGCTTCGTAAATCGCCATCTCGGTCGAGGAGATCACCGCCCCGGCGGCTCGCATGCGCTCCAGCCCGATCTTCCAGTTCAACTCCGTCCGGGAACTGACCGCATCGGCGGCAACATGCACCAGATATCCGTCCCGCAAAGCCGCGAGCGCGGTTTGGGCCACGCAAATGTGACTCTCGATCCCGCACAGGAGAACGGTATTGCGATTCCCCGGCAGTCGTTTGAGCGTCGAACAGAACACGTCGCTGCCAAAACAGGAGAACGCCAACTTCTCGATCGCCTCGGTTTCAGGAACCAGGGAAGCGACCTCCGGAACCGTGCTGCCCAAACCCTTCGAGTATTGCGTGGTGAGCAGCGTTGGAATCTTCAAAATACCCGCGAGCCGAATCAGCAGCTGGGAGTTTCGCAGCACCCGCTCCTTCTCGAAGATCGGCGGGAGAAGCTTTTCCTGGACATCAATGACGATGAGCGCACAATGATCGGGGTCCAGCGGCCGGCGGGCAATTTCGGCGTAGTCGGTGGCTTCAGGCGTAATGCTGCCGAGCATGGTCATTGAAACAACTCCTCACAGGAGCGGCTGCTAAAGATTTTACTCTCGCAAAATAGACACCATGGGTCTGCCGAGCATGGTTTGCGAGCGAGAAAGCCTTGGCCCGAGCGAGCGCGCGGCTTGGCTGGCCGTTTACAGCTTCAAGGACGCCCAAACTCGCGTGATATAATTTTTTTGAGGTGCCCCCTCGTTCAACGGCTAGGACACCTGCCTCTGGAGCAGGTTATCGGGGTTCGAATCCCTGGGGGGCAGCCAAA
>Ga0137415_10000152_pt1 | contig 57370 bp, 40 predicted proteins | sample CZODoug3_1_1_16f_FD_183082 | JGI IMG/M metagenome (GOLD analysis project Ga0137415, IMG submission 183082) | Vadose zone soil fungal communities from Angelo Coast Range Reserve, California, USA - CZODoug3_1_1_16fungal (Hybrid Assembly) | ecosystem: Environmental > Terrestrial > Soil > Vadose...
CGCCGCGCGCGCGCGTAGGCTAGTCGAACTTCGCGCCCGGCGCAATCGGTGGATCGCGGACGGGGCCGTCAGACTCCCGGCGAGACGCGAGGTCCGGCGGCCCGAGCCAGGGGCGCAGGAGGGGAGCGGGCCAAGAGGCAGGCGCCGGAGCCGCGAGCGGCCGAGAGGGGAGTGACCGTGAAGCTTGGCGGGCGCGACGAAGGAGGGCCCGACGGAAGACCACGTATGGGGAAGGAGGGGCGGCGAGGATCGAGGTGTGGCGGTGACGTCTCATCGCCGTCCTGCGGGCGGTCGCCCGCCGCGCCTGAACGAGCGCGGCGGGGTGGTCGGAAAGCGAGCAGGGGCGGGGGACTGAAGCGCCGGCCGCGGTTGACACCCGAAACCTCGGTACCTATGATTCCGCCGAACTCATACTCGGCGTGTTCGGTCTCCCGGCGCCCACGACAGAGGAGGAGGCGATCATGAAGCGACGGGCCCTGCTCGCGACGGTGCTGCTCGTCTGGTCCGGCACCGCCGGGGCCGCAGAGGTCCCGGGAAGGACGGCGGACGAGCGCGCGATCAACGGCGCGCGCGCCTACATGAAGGCCCACGGCCTCACGTCGCTCAAGCTCAACATGCTCACCTCCCCCTTCCACACGAAGGCCCTCGAACGCGAGATCCCGATCTTTGAGAAGGCGACCGGGATCGGGCTCGGCGACCTGATCGAGGTCGGCATCCTGCAGATCCAGGCCAAGGCCATGGCGGAGGCGGTCGCCAGGAGCGGGAGCTTCGACTTCTGGGTCGGCGACCCCATCTCCCTGCCCGATACCGCGGAGGCGGGGCTCGCGCGCCCCATCGACGAGTTCGTGGCTCGCGGCCTGCCCGACGTGGACGACGTGGTCGGAGGCTTCGCCGAGCAGGGGCGCTACAAAGGCAAGACGTACGGCCTCTTCGCCGACGGCGACAACTTCATCCTCGTCCTCCGAAAGGACTGGCTCGACAAGCCCGACGAGCGTCAGAAGTTCCACGCCAAGTACGGTTGGGGCCCAGGCTGCCCCGACACCTACGAGCAGTGGGCGCAGCTCGCCGAGTTCTTCACCCGGGATTTCGACGGCGACGGGGTGCCGGATTTCTACGGAGCGATCGCCTACCGCGCGCGGAGCTGGGGCTGGCGCTGGTGGCTCCAGCGCTTCTACGCGAAGGGCGGGATGCCCTTCGACGACGCCATGAGGCCGCTCGTCGCGGGGAAGGAAGGCGTGGAGGCGCTCAGGGACTACATCGCCCTCACCCGGTACATGCCCAAGGACATCCTGGGCTGGGCGACGCCGCAGGCCTATCCGTTCTACGCGGCCGGCCACGCCTTCTCGATCATGACCTACCCGTCGATCGCGCTCGCCGCCGAGCACCCCGAGAAGTCGACGGTCCGGGGCAAGAACGCGTACTGCCTGGTCCCCGGCTACGTCGTGAACGGCAAGCTCGTCCGGCGCTCGATCCAGGGCTTCGGCAACATCTTCTACGTCTCGAGCTACGGGAAGCACGCCGAAGCGGCCTACTGGCTCATCCAGTGGCTCACGAGCAAGGAGGTCTCGGCCCGACTCGTCACCTACACCGACTCCGTCTTCGATCCGTTCATGAAGTCGCACCGCAGCGATCCGCGCATCATCCGGTCGCGGACCAAGGAGATGGTGGAGACGCACCTCCGCAACGCGCAGGTCTCGCCGCCGCTCATCCTTCTCCAGGGCGCCGTGGAGTACGACGACGCGCTGGATCTGAACATCCAGGAGGCCCTCCTCGGCAGGATTTCCGCCGAGGAGGCCCTGAACCGCACGGCGACGGCCTGGGAGAGGATCACGGACCAGGTCGGCCGCACCGCCCAGATCGAGGCGTGGAAGGCCCTCAGGCGGGCGTTCCCCACGAAGAACGTCCCCGACTGATGCCGGCGGCGCGCCGCGTGGCCCTGGCCTGGCTCGAGCGGGAGCAGGTCTTCAAGTGGCTCCCCTTCGTCCCCGTGCAGGCCCTCCTCGTCTTCCTCCTCCTGCCGTTCGTGCTCCTCGTCTACCTGAGCCTGGTGTCATGGCGGATCACGCGCGGCGTCTGGTGGCACGCGCCCTTCGTCGGTGCCGCCAACTTCACGGTCGCCGTCCGGGACGAGCGCTTCGTGTGGGCGGTGATCCGGACGTTCGGCTTCGCGGCGGCCGCGGTCCCCCTCGAGCTCGGCCTCGGCTTCGGGCTCGCCCTGCTCTGCCGCGAGCGGTTCCGTGGGCGCCGCTTCTACACGACGGTCTTCCTGCTACCGATGATGATCGTCCCGGCAGTGGTTGGCTACGACCTCTCGATGCTCCTGATCGACCAGGGGCCACTGAACCAGATCCTGAGCTTGCTCGCCGGCCGTCCGGTGACCGTCCGCTGGATCTCCGACTACCGGATGGCGAAGGCGGCCATCGTCGGCGCCGACGTCTGGCAATGGACCTCGCTCGTGTTCCTCATCGTGCTGTCCGGCTTCGCCGGCCTGCCGCCCGATCCCATCAGGGCGGCGCGGGCGATGGGCGCCAGCCGCTGGCAAATCTTCCGCCATATCGAGCTGCCGCTGCTGAAACCGGTGCTCGCGATCGCGCTCGTCCTGCGGTCCATGGAGGCGCTCAAGATCTTCGACTACCCGGTGCTGCTCACGGAAGGCGGGCCGGGCAACTCCACCGAGACCATCGCCGTCTATCTCTGGCGCGTCGGCTGGGACTTCACCCGCGTCTCCGACGCAGCCGCCATGTCGCTCATCCTCATGGTGGTCGTGGTCATGTATACCGTCATCGCCATCCACATCCTCCGGCGGGAGCGGAGGCAGCTCGCGGAGGAGGCCGCCCGATGAAGCGACGCTGGCTCGTCGCCTTCGTCCGGCACGCGGCCCTTCTCGCCTGGACGGCGGTGACGCTCATCCCTGTCTACTGGATGCTGAACACGTCGTTCAAGCACTCGGGGGAATGGGTCACCTGGCCACCCCACTGGGTCCCGGAGCAACCGACGCTCGAGAATTACGCTCAGGTGCTCACGCCGGGTTCGACCATCTTCGATCTGGGGCGACAGACGCTCAAGGTGCTGAAGCCGCTCTGGGACAGCCTCTTCACCGCGACCGCCAGCGCGCTCGTCGCGGTCGCCCTCGGAAGCGCGCTCGCGTACAGCTGGGCGCGCTTCGGCACCGGCGGCAAGAACTACCCCTACAGCGTGCTCACGATCCGGATGCTGCCGCCGATCGTCATCGCGGTGCCGTTCCTCGTCTACTACGTCAGCCTCCACCTCCTCGACACCTACACCGGGCTCATCCTCGTCTACATCGCCACGTCCCTGCCCTATGTGATCTGGATGATGCTCGCGTTCATCGAGGACGTCCCTCGTGAACTCGAGAGCGCCGCCCGCGTGATGGGCGCCTCGCGCTTCCGCGTCCTCTCCTCGGTGGTGCTGCCGCTCACCGTGTCCGGCCTGGTCGCGACGTTCCTGTTCGTCTTCATCCTCAACTGGAGCGAGCTGCTCCTGGCCCTCACCCTCACCAACACCCAGGTCTCCACGATCCCGATCACCCTCAACAAGTTCCAGTCGGTCAACGAGGGGCGAGACTATGGCCCGCAGGCGGCAATCGGCGCGATCGCCACCCTGCCGGTGGTCGCGCTGGGCTTCCTGATCCAGAAGCACCTGGTGAAGGGCTTCAGCTTCGGCCTCCTGAGAAAGTAGGCGCGCGATGGCCGGGATCCGGCTGGCGGGGCTCACCAAGGCGTTCGGCGCCAGCCGCGCGGTGGACGGGGTGAGCCTCGACATCCCCGACGGCGAGTTCGTCGTCCTCGTGGGCCCCTCCGGGTGCGGCAAGACCACGACGCTCAACATGATCGCGGGGCTCGAGGCGCCGACGGCGGGCGACGTCTACATCGGCGGGGAGCGTGTCACCGACCAGGAGCCGCGCGACCGGCAGCTCGGCATGGTCTTCCAGAGCCTGGCGCTCTTCCCGCACATGAGCGTCTTCGACAACATCGCCTTCCCGCTCCGGATCAGGAAGACGCCGCCGGCGGAGGTGCGGGCCCGGGTGGAGGCGGTGGCGGAGACCGTCCGCGTGGCGCTCCTGCTCGGCAAGCGCCCGGCCACCCTCTCGGGCGGGGAGGCGCAACGGGTGGCCCTCGCCCGGACCATCGTCATGCGCCCCCGCGCCTTCCTCATGGACGAGCCGCTCTCGAGCCTGGACGCCCGGCTCCGCGTCGAGATGCGAACCGAGCTGAAGCGGCTTCACGCCGCGCTGCGGGCGACCTTCGTCTACGTCACCCACGACCAGGCGGAGGCCATGACGATGGCCGACCGGATCGTCGTCATGCAGTGCGGGGTCATCCAGCAAGTCGGGCCGCCCCTCGCCGTCTATGCGGACCCCGTCAACCACTTCGTCGCCGGCTTCTTCGGCGTGCCCCCCATGAACTTCGTCGACGGCGCGCTCGCCGCGGACGCGGGCCGGCTCGCCTTCCGGGCCGCCGGCGTCACCATTGTCCTCGACCGTCCGGCCGAGGCCGTCACCGCGCGCGATGCCGTCCTCGGCGTGCGCCCTGAGCACGTGCGCCTCCGCGACGGGACGGGCGGGTGGCCGGCGACGGTGGGTCTCCTCGAGCCCCTCGGCGACGAGACGATCGTCTTCCTCGACTACGGCGGGCCGACTTCGATCGTCGCCAAGGTCGACCCCGACGAGAAGATCGCCGTCGGCGACCACCGCCGCTTCATGTTCGACCGGGGCAAGCTCCTCTTCTTCGACGGCACGACCGGCGAGCGCATCCTCCGCTGAGGGCGCCGCGGCCGAGCCCGGAGGGCAGTCATGGAACTCTACGACGTCATGCGAAGCACGTTTGCGGCACGGGACTTCACCGGTGACCCGCTGCCAAACGACACCCTCTTCAGGATTCTCGACAACGCACGCTTCGCGCCGAGCGGCGGCAACCGTCAGGGCTGGCGGGTCTTCGTCGTTCGCGACCGCAGGGCCAGGGAAGCTTTGGCCGCGCTGAGCGCGCCGGCCGCGCGGCGGTACGCCGCCCAGGTCCAAGCCGGCGAGAATCCCTGGAACACCATCGACCCGACCGCGGTCGACGCCGGCACCATCGAGCGGACCCCGGTGCCGGCCCGGCTGACGGAGCCGTTTCTGCGAGCGGCCGTGATCCTCGTCGTCTGCGTCGATCTCCGGGTGGTCGCATCCACGGATCAGGGCTTGGCGCGCGTTGGGGTCGTGAGCGGGGCCTCGATCTATCCGTTCGCGTGGAACATCCTGCTCGCCGCGCGGCACGAGGGATTTGGTGGAACGATCACCACCTTGGCGGTGGCCCAGGAACCGAAGCTCCAGGAGCTTCTCGGCATCCCCCGGCACGTCGCGGTCTGCGCGATCATGCCGCTGGGCCGGCCAGCCAAGCAGCTCACGAAGCTCAAGCGCCGAGCGGTGCCGGAGTTCGCGACGCTCGAACGCTGGGGCGGCCCGCCGCTGACGGCAGGAGACCGGTGAGACACGCCCATCGATCGAGCGGGGGGTCGAGCCCGCACCGCCGCCTTGACACGGGACGCCAAGGACGGGTGAAGTGTGTAGGGGTCGAGGCCATGGGGACGACCGTTTGGCAAGGAGAGAGCGGGAGGAGCGGGGGATGGGTCCGGTGGCGAACGTGGAGCTGATCCAGGGACTCTACGAGTATCACTGGTGGGCCAACCGCCGTCTCTTCGACGTCGCGGCCGGCCTGGGGGAGGAGGTCGCCGCGCGGGAGGCGGGCAAGCAGTTCAGCTTCCCAACCCTCAGGCGCATGCTGGCGCACATCTACGGGGCCGACTGGGTGTGGCTCCAACGGTGGATCGGCACGTCCCCGAGCCCGACGAAGCTTCCGGGCGACGAGATCCCGAGCCTCGGGGTCCTCCGCGCGCGCTGGGACGCCCTGGAACGCGAGCAACGCGCGTTCATCCAGGGGCTCACCGTCACCGACCTCACGCGAGTCGTGACCTACCGGAATACCGCGGGCAGGGAGTTCCGTCTCGCCCTGGGGCCCCTTCTCCAACACGTCGCGAACCACGCCACGCACCACCGGAGCGAGCTCGCCACCATGCTGACGGTGAGCAGCGGATCGCCACCGCCAACCGACCTCGTCGTCTACCACCTCCTTCGGACTGGTCAGATGGCTCCCTGAGGCACGCGTGCTCTCGCGCCGGACCAGGGCGACGTAGCGGCCAGGGCAAGGGTGTCCGTGGGTCGGGCGTCTGGGGCGGGCGGTCGATCTCGGGTCTACGCCGCGCGGGCGCTGAGAGACCGGCGCTGAACCGGCGGACACAGCGCCCGGCCGCCGTGCTGCCCATCGTCGCGGGCACGATCGGCAACGTCATCGAGTGGTACGACTTCGCGGTCTACGCCTACTTTGCCCCGACCATCGGCACGCTGTTCTTTCCCTCGGACGTCCCGAATCGCTCGCTGCTCCTGAGTTTCGGCGTCTTCGGCGTCGGGTTCTTCATGCGCCCTCTGGGTGGCCTCTTCTTTGGCCACTACGGCGACACGCGCGGCCGCCGCAACGCGCTCGCCGCCACGGTCATTCTGATGGGGGCCTCGACCTTCGTCATCGGAATCCTCCCTCCCTACGGTCGCATCGGCATCCTCGCGCCGCTCGCGCTGCTCGGGCTCCGCCTCGCCCAGGGCTTCTCGGCAGGCGGCGAGTGGGCAGGCGTGGCGGCCTTCCTCGTCGAGTACGCGCGGCCGGGTCGGCGTGGGCTCACGGGGAGCTGGCAGCAGGTGAGCGTCGGGGCTGGCTTCCTCGCGGGCTCCGCCGTCGCCACTCTCCTCACTTCGACGCTGACGACCGAGACGCTGACCGCCTGGGGCTGGCGGCTCCCCTTCCTGTTCGGGCTCGTCATCGCCCTCGTGGGGTTGTATCTGCGGTTGGGGCTCGCGGACACCCCGAGGTTTCGGGCGCTCGAGGAGAGCGGTCAGGTCGCCCGGGCCCCGATCACGGAGGCCTTCTCGGCGCACCGCCGCGGCCTCCTGACCGTGGTGGGCTTCACGCTGAGCGGAACGGTCGCCTACTACGTCTTCCTCGCCTACTTCCCGACCTACGTGTCCGCCGTGCTGAAACTGCCGGTGCGCGAGGCCTCGCTCATCAACACGATCGGGCTCGCGGTCTTCATTGTCCTGATCCCGTTCGCGGGCGCGCTCTCCGACCGCGTCGGCCGGAAGCCGCTCCTCCTGGCCCACGCCGCTGGCTGCGCGATCCTCGGTTATCCCCTGTTCCGCCTGATGGAGGCGACGCGCTCTTTCTGGGTCATCCTCGCCGTCCAGCTGGTGGGCATCACGCTCGAGGCTCTGTTCTCCGGACCCGCGCCGGCGGCCTACTCGGAGATCTTCCCGACGCGGATCCGCTACACCGCCATCTCGGTTCCCTACAATCTCGCGGTCGCCGCGTTCGGCGGCACCGCCCCCTTCATCGCCACCTACCTCGTCGGCGCGACCGGAAACCGTCTGTCGTTTACGTTTTACCTGATCGCGGCCGGCCTCGTGTCCTTCCTCGTCTATCTCACGCTCACAGAGACCTACCGCGCCGACCTGCGGTGAGCCGCGACTCCGTGACGGCGCGGCGGCGGCCAGTGTTCTGGTTCGCGATCGCCGTCGGCTGGCTCGGCCGCGCTTCCGTGGAGCCGGCTCGCGGGGATGGGTCCCGTTCCGGGCCGTCGAGAGCCGGAAATCCTGCGGGGGAACGGATCTGATCGGTCTCCCGGTGGTTCTCCGCCGATCAGACCGACCGGCTGCGCCCGGACTCGGTTGGAGCGAGGAGGCGGCCGCTGGGCGTGCGGCCGCCTCCGTGGCGTCGTGGCTACTTGTGGCCGAGCCTCTTTCGCTTGACGTAGGCCCAGAGCTTCTTCGTCATCTCCGACGGGGGGATCGGCTTGTCGCCGAAGACGGCGGTGAGCGTGTCGTTGCAGCCGTCGAAGTTTATGGAATACCCCCCGAATGCCGCCTTTTTGTCTTTTGCCATCCGTTACCCTCCGTTTGGAGCGGTTGCGTTACCCTCGAGCGGCGCCCCCCGAGGGGCGCCCATCCGACTGCCATTATCGAAGTTACTGGCCTCAGGAAGAAAGAAAAAACACAATATATTGACCCGCGCCCTGCGAGGCTACCAGGGGTTGGCGGTGGCCCCCGGGGCGGCATCGGTGGCGTCAGGCATCGGCGGGAGGGCGTGTCCGCGCCTCCTCCTCCGAGACGAACGAGGAGCCGATCGCCCGATTCTCGAGAGCCGCGAGGATCGATCGCGGAGGCGAAGGCGGCCGCCTGCTCGCCCGCCGGGGCCGAGGCCCTACCTGAAGCCCGCGGGCGGCGGACTCTCGAAGACGACGCGCCGCCCGCTCGGGTGGACGAAGCCGAGCCGCGCCGCGTGCAGGCAAACGCGCCCGAGGGGATCGCTCCGGCTCCCGTACGCCCGGTCGCCGACGATCGGGTGTCCGAGGGCGGCGAGCTGAGCACGGATCTGGCCCCGCCGCCCGGTCACGAGCGCGAGCTCGAGCAGCGTCGCCCCCCGGAAACGCTCCAGCACCCGGTAGCGGGTGATCGCCTCCTGTCCGCGGCGCGCGGTTCGAACGCGCAGGGCCCGGTTCTCCACGAGGTAGGAGGTCAGCGTACCCTCCTGCTCCCGGACGACGCCTTCCACGCGGGCCACGTACACCCGTTCGGGCGTCCGCGCCTCGAACTGGGCTTGGAGCGCCCGCTTCACTGCAAACGACTTCGCGAAGACGAGGAGGCCGGAGGTCTCGCGATCGAGCCGATGGACGACGAAGATCCGCCGGCCTCCCCGCGCCCGCACCCAATCGCTCAGCAGCCGGTAGACGGTCCGTCGGCGCTCGGCGGCGGTCGCGATCGTCAGGAGCGCCGCGGGCTTGTCGACCACGAGGAGGTGCTCGTCCTCATGTACCAGGCCGAGCGCCGCCGGGAAGGAGGCCGGCGGCGGCGCTCCCAGTTCGACACGGTCGTCCGGGCCCACCGGGGAGTCGCCACGGTGGACGACGACGCCGTTGACTCGAACGCGCGCGCCGACAAGCCACTGTTTGAGCCGACGGCCCGACGCCCCCGGGTAGAGGACGCGCAGCCGCTCCCGGAGCATCAAGTCGGGAGCCGGGACGCCCAGAATGCGCGGTCCCCACGCCTGACGGGCCGGTATGTTGGTGGCCGGCGACACCCTCGGGCAGAACCACGGAGTCTCAGCGCTCCTCGAGTCCGGTGCCTCGCGCGGTGAAGTCGGCCACGAGGAGCAGCGGGTCGAAGCGCTCGTGGAGAACTGGGAGGCCTGCGGGAAGCTTTCATGCCTAGGTGCCCGACGGACGCCGACCGACGCCCGATGGTGAGCGCGCGATCTTGGAGGCGCTACACGCGCGCCGAGATCAGCGCGGGACAGGCTCGACGCCGGGCCCGCTCCCCCCCGAGCGTCTGCACCCGCCCCGGCCCGAGCACGCGCCCGCCTGGATCGGTTCTAACCCGTTCGGCCGTCTGCACGTCGGTCACGGCAGCACCGGCGGATGGTAGATCAGGGTCCGGGCAAAGAGCCACATGAGAAAGAAGACGATCGGCGTGTGCACGATCACCTGGAGGATCGTATAGCCGACCAGCTCGCGGGCCTTGACGCCGAGGATGCCCAGCAGCGGGAGCATCCAGAACGGGTTCACGAGATTCGGCAGGGCCTCCGCGGTGTTGTAGATCTGGACGACCCACCCGAGGTGCACCTGCAACGTGTTGGCGGCCTGCATCACGTACGGCCCCTCAATCACCCACTTGCCACCGCCGGAGGGCACGAAGAGTCCGAGGATGGCCGAGTAGGCCGACACGAGAAGCGGGAAGGTGTGTTCGTTCGAGACCGAGACAAAAATCTGAGCCAGCCAGTCCGAGAGCGTGACGTCGCCCGTCCCTTTGGCGCCCGTGAGGATCGCCGCGATGCTCGCGTAGAACGGGAACTGCACCAGCACGCCCGCCGTCGCCGGCACCGCCGCCCCGACCGCGTGCAGGAACCGCCGGGGCCGCCAGTGGAGGAGCAGGCCGAGGGTCAGAAAGATGAAGTTATAGGTGTTCAGATTGGCGATGGCCGTCATCGGCCCCAGGGTCGAGAAGGTGCTCCCTACCCAGCCGACGGCGAGGATCGCGATCAGGATCGTCAAGAGCGGGCTGTACTCGAGCCACTCCCCCGGCCGCGTGCGCGGCTCGAGGTCGCTCCGCATTGGCTCAAACCTCAGTCCGAAGGTCGACGCCGGACGCGCCAGGGCGTCCGACGGCGCCGAGCGATAGGCCACGGCCACGGAGACGACGAGGAGGATCAGCGCCGTGGCCAGGCCCTGCCAGAGGAAGATCGTCTCCGTGAACGGGATGACCCCGGTGATCTTTAGCAGCGCTGGCGGCAGGCTGGCCCGGTTGGCCTGAAGTTGGGCCGCCGACGAGGAGAGGCCGAGCGCCCAGATGCTCCCGAGCCCCAGGTAGGCGGCGGCCCCAGCCGCGCGGTAGTCCAGGCGAGGCAGCCGTCGGGCGATCTCGCGGACCAGCAGGCCGCTGAAGACGAGACTAAACCCCCAGCTGATCATCGAGGTGAGCATGCTCAGCAGCGCGATGTACGCGACCGCGCCTCGACCGGTTCGCGGCAGCGTCGCCAGCGACTCGATGAGACGGGCGACCGGCGGCGAGCTGGCCACGACGTAGCCGCCAACGATGATCAGCGCCATCTGCATGGTGAACGGAATCAGGTCCCAAAATCCCTTGCCGAACTGGATCATCACGATCCGGGGCGGTGCCCCGAGGGCGAGCGCGCCGACGGCGACCACCACCACCGCCGCCATGGCGAAGATCAGCGCGTCGGGGAACCAGCGCTCGCTCCAGTCGGCGAGCGCCAGGGCCACCTTTGCCAGCGTCCCCTCATCGGGTCCGGGCGCTGGGACGTCGTTCACCACACGGTCAGTCGATGCAGTTCTCTCGGCCATAAGGGTCTCCGGGCGGAACGAGGAGCGGCCTCGAATTCTTCGGCGCGACTGGGACCCGGTGGGTCCCGGCCGGTGGCACGAGCCAGGCCTTCACCGTGCGACCGGCCGGCACGCGTCAGCCTTTGCCGAGGCCGGCCATGATCAGGTCCGGCGTGATGGGCATGTGCCGCACGCGGGCTCCGACGGCGTTGTAGATCGCGTTGGCCACGGCGGGCGCCACTACCGTCGAGGCCGGCTCCCCGACGCCGCTCGGGTGATGCCCCGACTGAATGATCTCGACCTCGATCTTGGGAACCTGGGACAGCCGGATCGGCACGTAGTTGTGGAAGTTGGTCTGCTCGAACCTCCCCTCCTTCAACGTCAGCCGCTCTGACAGGACTTGGCTCGCGCCCCACAGGGCGGAGGCCTGTATCTGGGCCTCGATGTTCCTCGGGTTGATCGCGATGCCCATGTCCATGGCGATGCTGAGTCGGTTGATCCGGTATTTGCCTGTCTTCGGATCGACGGTCACCTCGGCGACGCCGGCCACCCAGGTCGGGCTCTGGCGTTCCTCCGCCGACGACACTGCCAGCCCCAACCCGGTGTTGGGCGGCAGCGGCCTCGAGCCGTACCCCGCCTTGCCCGCCGCGACCCGCAAGCAGTTGGCGAGCCGCAACGCGCCCCCGACCGTGGTGGACTCATAGGGAATCCACGTGCCCTCCTTCGGCCACGGCAGGGAGATCCAGAGCTGGTCCATGTAATAGTCGGACCCGGTTCCCGGCGGATACCCTGTATTCGGGATCCCGCGACTGCTGCCCTTCCCATTCAGCATAGACAGGCGGAATTCGAGCGGATCGCGCCCGAGCGCGTGCGCGACCTCGTCCATGAACGACTCGACGACGAACATGTTGTAAGAGTTGGAGACGGTGCGCAACGCACTGGCCTGCACCGCCCACGTGGTCGGATCGTGGTTCCAGGCGCGGACGCGATTGTTCTTGACGTCATACCAGTGGTCGCTGCCGCCGATGGACCACTGGTCGATGTCGCGCTTGGTCCCGTCAACCGCGTCGAGCTGCAGCCAGTCTGAGCCGTACTTTTTGCCGACGGAGAACCGGGGCCCCATCCAGCCGCAGACGATGTCGTGGTTCATGGCGACCAGGCCGCCGTCCTTCAGGCCTGCCCGGAGCCTGTGGTACGTGGGTGTGCGCGGAAAGCTGGTGGCGAAGTTGGACTCCCGCGTCTGGATCAGCTTCACCGGCCGCCCAGCCTCCCTCGCGCAATACGCGGCGGCGAGGATCTCGTCGTAGTCCTGCTTGCCCCCGAAGCCGCCCCCGACGAGGTGCTGATGCACGTACACCTTCAGGTCCTCGGGCTTCTTCTTTAGGATCTTCGCGAGGTACCCCGTCAGCGTCATGCGGGCGAACGAGGTGCTCTGCGTGCCGACATAGACGTGCCACTCGCCGTTGACCTCCGCCACGGTGGCGTTGAGGGGCTCCATGGTCGCGTGGCAGACCATGTCCGTCGTGTACTCCATCTCGAGCACCCTCTCGGATTGTCCGAGCGCCTGGTCGACGTCGCCCTCCAGCACCCACGCCGCGCTCTCCGCCGTGCTCTGCGCGAGCTTCTTGTACTCGCGGAGCAAGTCCGCGCTGCCGAGGGTGGCGTAGGGACCGGCGTCCCACTCGACCTTGAGCGCCGTCGCTGCTTTCACCGCGGCCGGGAACTTCTCGGCCAGCGCGACGACCCACCCGGTACACTTGCCGGTCGAATCGTCGATCTTGACCGCCTTGACGAAGCCGGGAATCTTCCGCGCCGCCGAGTCGTCGATGCCGAGCACCCTGGACGCGTAGCGGGTGCGCGGAATCACCAACGCCCCGTAGACCATGTTGGGCAGGAAAACGTCGATGCCGTACTTCGCCTCGCCGGTCGTCTTGGCGGGAATGTCGAGGGCGGGGATGGACTTGCCGATGACCTTGTACTGGCCGCGCGGCTTGAGCGGCACCTTCTTGAAGTCGTCCGGATACGAGAACTTCCGGTCGATCTTCGTCTTCTGCAGGATCCCGCCGTAGGTGATGGAGCGCCCCGACACCCTGTCGATGATGCGGCTATCCTCGGCATAGCAATCAGACTCGTCCGCCCGCAAGAGCTTCGCGCCTGCCGAGACGAGCGCCATGCGGCCCGCGGCGCCGGCACGCGACAGGCGATCGAACTCGGTCGTCACGCTCCCGCTGTTCACCGTGTACGCGAGGCCATAGACCGCGAAGTTCTCGGCACTTTCCTGCGGCGTGTCAAGCCGGACGTCGTCCCACTTGACTTCCAGTTCTTCGGCGATGACCTGCGCGAGGGAGGTTCCGACGTGCTGCCCCATCTCAGCCTTCACGATGTGCACCGTGGTCTTGCCATCGGGCGTGATCGTGAACCAGATCGAGGGGGTAAAGGCGTCCATGCCCTCAGCGGCGTCGACCGGCGCCACGGTGCCGAGGCGCCCGGGGCCGAGCGCGATCCCGAGCATGACACCCGCGCCCGTCGCCGTCGAGCGCACCAAGAACTCGCGCCGGGTCATGCCGGGCTCGGTCGCGCTCCCTGCCGCGGTCGTGTGCTGGCTCGTCTCAGCCATTCGTCAGGCCCTCCCTCAGGATCTCGCCCGCGCGCTTCACGGCGTTCACGATGCGCGAATAGGTCGCGCACCGGCACAGATTCCCGTCCATGGCCTCCACGATCTGTTCCTCGGTTGGGTTCGGGGCACGGGCGAGGAGCGACGCCGCCTGCATGATCTGACCCGACTGACAGTACCCGCACTGTGGCACCTGCAGCTCGACCCAGGCTCGCTGGACGGCGTGGTCGTGCGAGGGGTGCAGGCCCTCGATGGTCGTGATCAACGCCCCCTCGGGCACGTCGGCGAGCGGGACCAGGCACGAACGCTGCGCGCGACCGTTGATGTGCACCGTGCAGGATCCACACAACCCCAACCCGCAGCCGTACTTCGTGCCGGTGAGCCTCAGGTCTTCCCGGATCGCCCACAGAAGCGGCGTGTCCGGAGGCGAATCAGAGTAGTAGCTCTGACCATTGATCATCAGGTGGGGCATGGCTGCGGTACCTCCTCTCGGATCAGGCGTTCACTCGAGCGCGGGCGCCTCGCGCGCCGCCGGCGAGATCCTGGGCGCGAGGCGCGTCGGCGGCGGGCAGGTGGAGCGGCTCGCCGCGCCAGGGTGAGGATCGGTACACCGCCGCGGAGCCGTCGGGAGAGCGTCGACGGCGACGCGCGCCCGCGCCGAACCCGTCGGCCGCGGCCCTGCGCGACGTCACGGTGCGTGACCTCGGCGGCCCGATCTCGGCAGGAGATCGCCCCCCGGAGAAGAAGATGCGGCCAGGGGTGGGGTCGTTGACCTGGAGGCTCACGGGTACGGATGACCCGCGGGACGCGGTCGAGGGGTCCCGCGGGCGGCTGCCGACCGGGCCAAGTCGGAGGACAAACGCGTAGTCCGCCGCGAAAAAAGTCGAGACCGGCTTGGTCCGAGGGAAGGTGACCATGCACGCGCCATTCGCGTGGCCAGCACCATAGCCGATCAGGCCGGACTTCGCAATATCGGGTAGGAGGTCGACCCGGTCGCGCTGGTGAGGGAGGCGCGGTGACGGACGGTGACCCCAACTCTCGCGTCGACGCCGACCTCCGGCCGGCGTCGGTCGCTGTCGGCTGGCTCCGCTGAGCGGGGAGGGACGTTCCGCTAGTGGGTGAGCGCCGCCGCGGGCTCGGCCCGCAAGGCGTCGAGGACGGTGCGAGCCAGGTTGGGGAGGTCTGGGTCGCGGGCACCCATGATGAGGACGGTGTCCCCCGGGCGGGCCTCCCTCAGGATCCACTGACGCACGCCCTGGTGATCGGGCGCGTAGCCGCACCTCATGCCCGGCGGGAGGTCCTGAGCCAGCTCGAGGCTCGAGACGTCCTTCGCGACGGTCCCGCCCGCGTAGAAGATCTCCGCATAGCAGAAGCGGTCCTGCGGGCGCAGCACCCTCGGCAGCAGCTCCTTCAGCTCTGGACGCAGGAACCGAGCGGGGCCGAAGCCATGCGGCTGGAAGACGACGACCAGACGTGGCGACCCTGCCTGAGCCGTCGCAATCGCCGCCCGAAGCTTCTCGCCGTTGTGCGCGTAGTCGTCCACCACCCGGATGCCCGAGTCGGTCGTCCCGACCACTTCGAAGCGACGCGCCACGCCCGGGAAGCGGGAGAGGAGGGTCGTGATCGCCCCGGGGAGCATCCCTAGTTCGATTGCGACCAGGGCCGCGGCGGCCGCGTTCTCGAGGTTGTGCAAGCCGGGCTGCGGCACGTCGAGCCGCAGGTCCCCACCGGGGGCGCGGAGCACGCCACAGGCGCGGTCAGGACCGACGCCGACCACCGCCAGCGGGACGTCTGCCGTCGGCGACGCGCCGTAGGAGACCGCCTTGAACTCACGCCCGAGCCCGGCTGCCTCCGTACACCGTGCGTTGACCAAGAGCCTTCCGCAGTTGGCGGCAAACGTCGCGAACTGCCGACGCATGACCTCGAGCTCGCCGTGATCGCGGCTGACGTTGTGGAGGAGGCCGATCGCCGCCCGGTAGCCCACAAGGGATCCGTCGGACTCGCAGGCTTCCGCGACGACCGGGCCGATGGCGGGGCCGGCCACGAAGCAGCCGGCACTTCCCTCGCCGACGAGCGCCGAGCCGCCGAGCACTGTGGCGGGCAGCCCGGCCTCGCGCAGGAGCCACGCCACCATCCCGCAGATAGTGCTCTTGCCGGCTGTGCCCGCGATGGCCACGCCCGGCGTGGCGCCGCCCAGCACCTCCGCGAGCAGGCGCGGCCGGGGGACCCGCTCCAGGCCCAGGGCCCGCGCCGCCAGCATTTCCGGCGTATCCGCCTCGACGGCGCTGGTGTAGACGAAGCGGTCGATCGCCGAGGTGACCGCGCTCCCGTCCTGGGGCTTCAGCTCGATACCCAGGCCGAGCAGGCGGGCCTCCAGATCCCCGTTCTTCCTCTGCTCGAACGAGCGGTCAGAGCCCTGGACGGTATGGCCACGCGCCCGCATGAGTTGGGCGAGAGGGTTCATTCCGGCACCGGCGACACCGGAGAAGTGGTAGCGCAGCCGTCGAGCGAGGTGGGACTCGGACGCCATCGGCCTGCACTCGGTGCAGCGACGGTGCCAGACGAGCCCGGACCATTTCCCTCCGTTTCCCGCAGGCTTAGGCCGCGGTCGGTCCCCCCATCCATCATTTTTCTGACGCTGGTCCGTCACCCGAACGTCCGGACCGTGACAGACACTGGTCTCGGCAGCCACCTTCCCCGCGACGGGGGACCGGGTCTCAAAGGATATGTGAGACCGTCCGCGGCCGCCCCGCCGACGAGGAGGAATGATGCGGAGCGGAGCAGGATCGCGGGGGCGAGCGGCCGGCGCCGGGAGTCAGGGCGATGCCGCGAACCGGGCAGAGGCGGAGGGCGGAAACCTCGCCAGGGCGACGACCCCCTCCCCCCGAGGGCCGCGCCGAGCCGGGGCGGCGAGCGTATGTCGCCGCTCGCCGCCCCGGCAGGTTCTCCCAGCGTCGACTCAGGCGGTCTTCAGCTGGTCGTGAATCGGCAGACTCCGGATGCGCTTACCGGTCGCCGCGAAGATCGCGTTGCACAACGCAGGCGCGATCGGGGGCACGCCGGGTTCACCCACGCCACCGAGCGGCTCGTCGAAGTTCCCGGGCACCATGTGTACGCGGATCTCGCGGGGCGCAGCCGCCATCCGCAGGACCTCGTAGTCGCCATAGTTGTTTTGCACCACGCGGCCCGCTTTGTAGGTGATCTCGGCTCCGGTGGCGAGGGTCAGGCCCATGATGCAGGCGCCCTCGAGCTGGGAGCGGACGCGGTCGGGGTTGATCTGCGCACCACAGTCGACGGCGATGTCCACCCGGGGAACCGAGAGCTCTCCCGCGTCGTCGACGGCCACTTGCACCACCGCCGCCACGTAGGTCACGAAGCTGTAGGCGACGGCGACGCCCTGCCCCCCGCCCTTGGGCAGCCTCTTGCCCCACCCCGCTTCGCGCGCCGCGGTCTCAACGACGCCCCGCAGGCGTCCGGTGTCCACGACGTAGCGCTCGGGCGATTCGCCATAGTTCCAGGTATCGCCCTGCTTCCGGGTGTCGATCCGGCGTGGAGGTCCGAGCAGCGCGAGCAAGAAGTCCTTGGGGTCTTGCCCCGCCGCCGCCGCGAGCTCGGCGACGAAGGACTGGACGGCGAAGGCATGGGGAATATTCGACACCGAGCGGAACCAGCCGATGCGCGTCTGGGCCGGGACTTCCGGGTCCTCGATACGCACATTCGGAATCACGAAGGGCATGTTGATGGCGGTCATGCCGAGCTCGAACGCCGCCTGGTTCTTCGCGCTGGCGTCGAACGTGGACATGATCGTCGGCGCCGCGGTCCGGTGCAGCCACGCGATCGGCTTGCCCTGCCCGTCCAGGCCGGCTTCGAGGTGCTGGAACGAGACGGTGTGATAGTAGGAGTTGCGCAGGTCGTCCTCGCGAGTCCAGGTGACCTTGACCGGCGCGCCGCCCATCGCCTTGGACAGGACGGCGGCCTCAAGCATGAAGTCGGGCTTGGACTTGCGCCCGAAGCCACCGCCGAGGAGCGTGACATTGACTGTCACGTTCTCCACGGGCATCCCGAGTCGCTTGGCGATGAGGTCACGCGCGGTCTGCGGTGACTGGATGCCCGCCCACGCCTCGCACTTGCCGTCCACGATGCGCACGGTCGCGGCCGGCGGCTCCATGGTCGCATGCGCGTGGTGCGGAACGTAGTATTCGGCCTCATAGCGACGCGCGGCGCGCGCCATGGCGGCAGCGACGTCGCCCTCGTTGCGGACCACCTTGCCCGGCTTCCGCGCCAGTTCCTCCAGCATCGCCTTGTAGGCGACGGAATCGTAGCCACGGTTCGGGCCGTCCTCCCACTCGATCTTCAACGCCTCCCGGCCCTTGATCGCCGCCGAGGTGTTCTGCGCGATGACCGCGACACCGCCCAGAGGATTGAACTGGGCGGGCGGCTGGCTGCTCTCGATCTCCACCACGCGGACCACGCCGGGCACCCTGAGCGCTTCCGTCGCGTCGTACTTGACGACCTTGCCCTCGTAGACCGGCGGGCGCGCCACCACCGCGAAGAGCATGCCGGGCAGCCGGGTGTCGATGCCGTACTGGGCCTTACCGCTCACGATGTCGGGACCGTCGATCAGCTTCACGTCGTCCTTGCCGATGTAGCGGAACTGGGACGGGTCCTTCAGGCGGAGCGTCTCCCTCGGCGGGACCGGGAGCTTGCTTGCGTCGTAGGCGAGCTCGCCATATCCGAGCCGCCGCCCCGACGGGCGATGCACCACCTCGTGGTTCCGCGCTTCCACTTCGCTCACGGGCACGTTCCAGCGCGCCGCCGCCGCGGTCTCGAGCATCGTGCGGGCCGCCGCGCCGACACGGCGCATCGGTCCGAAGAAGTGACGCGTGCTGCGCGAGCCGTCGGTGTCCTGGTTGCCGAAACGCTTCTGGTCGCCGGGCGCCTGCACGACCCGCACCCGCTTCCAGTCGGCTTCGAGTTCATCGGCCACGATCATCGCCATGCTGGTGCGGACGCCTTGCCCCATCTCGGACCGGTGAACGACGATGGTGACCGTGCCGTCCTCACCGATCGAGACGAACGCCAGGGGGTCGTCGACCCACCCGTCAGCCATGCCGTCTGCGCCGTACTTGGGCTTGTCCTCAGCGCGCAAGGCCCCCGGGAACCCGACGGCGAGGACGAGCCCGCCGAGCGCGGACATTCCGACGAGAAAACCCCGCCGGCTTATGTTCGCGAACTGGGGCGGGCTGTCGGGCGGCGCGTCACTGGGGGCGGGGCTCATCGAATCGAGTGGCGCCTTCATCTCGTCGCTCCTTTCTAGCTGGCCGCACGGTGGATGGCCGTGCGAATCCGGGTGTACGTGCCGCAGCGACAGATGTTGCCGCTCATCGCCGTGTCGATGTCGGCATCCGTTGGCTTGGGAGTTCGCTTGAGCAGCGCAGTGGCGGACATGATCTGGCCGGGCTGGCAGTAGCCGCACTGGGGCACGCCGACCTCGACCCAGGCCGCCTGCACGGCCTTGCCGACGCGGTCCTCGCCGATCGCCTCGATCGTGGTGATCTTCGCCTGCCCCACCGCGGAGACCGGCGTGATGCAGGAGCGCACGGGTTGGCCATCGACGTGCACGGTGCAGGCGCCGCACAGCGCCATGCCGCACCCGTACTTGGTCCCGGTCAATCCGAGGACATCGCGCAAGGTCCACAACAGCGGCGTATCCGGAGGAACGTCCGCCTGTCGCGCTTTACCATTCACCTGAAGCGTTACCATACGACCCTCCTTGGGAGTGAGACGCTCTGAACGGCGACCGCACCTGAGTTCAGCGTTGCCCGCGGCTGCACACGGCCTCTCCCGGCGATGTCTGCTGAATGATGTTGGCGGCGTAACCGCCTTCTGTCAGCCGTGGGGCCACGCGTGCGGGAGCCCCCAGCCATTGCCCTCCACGAGACGGACCGTGTCCACCGGCGCGATACTGCGCCCGCGACCACGAGGCTGTCAAGGGAGCCTCCGAAGCCGACGCTCGACCCACTCTCGCTCGACCTGTCGGGGGCCGGGGCCCCGCGCGCCACCCCACCACCGGGACCCGTCCCGATCACGGCCGTTCGCGCCCGGTGCGCTCGACGGGAGACCGCCGCCTGGCCAGCACGGCGGGAAGTGGAGTACGATACGGCCGCTACCGCGAGCGCGGCCCTCGAGCCCGGCTAAGGAGGAGCGGACGATGCCGTACGACCTGGTCGTCAAGAACGGCATGGTGATCGACGGATCCGGCTTGCCCCGCTATCGGGCCGACGTCGGCGTGCGGCACGGCCGCATCGCCGGCATCGGGCGCATCCGCGAGCGCGCGGGCGAGGTGATCGACGCGGACGGACAGGTGGTGGCGCCCGGCTTCGTGGACGGGCACACGCATATGGACGCGCAGATCTTCTGGGATCCGCTCGGCACCTGCTCGTGCTGGCACGGCGTCACCACCGTGGTCATGGGCAACTGCGGATTCACCCTCGCCCCCTGCCGCGCGTCCGACAAGCACCTGGTCATCCGCAACCTGGAGCGCGCGGAGGACATCGCGGCCGAGGCGATGGACGCGGGCATCGACTGGGCGTGGACCACGTTCCCGGAGTTTCTCGATCGCGTGGACACCCTGCCCAAAGGCATCAACTACGCGTGCTACATCGGTCACTCGGCGCTGCGCACCTACGTCATGGGCGAACGGGCCTTCGAGGAGCCGGCCGGCGAGGACGACCTCCGGGGGATGGAACGCGAGCTGCGCGATGCCATCCGCGCCGGCGCCATCGGCTTCACGACATCGCGCTCGCCGAGTCACGAGACCCCCGCTCGGCGCCCCGTCGCGAGTCGCCTCGCCACCTGGGACGAGGTGCGGCGGCTCGTCGGCGTCATGGGCGACATGAACGCGGGCATCTTCGAGCTCGCCGGCGAAGAGGTCGGCCGCACCTCGCGCGATCCCCAGGGCCTCCGCGACTACCACGTGCGGCTGCGCGATCTGGCCGTGGAGACCGGACGCCCGGTGACGTGGGGCGTATTCAGCCGCAGAGAGGCGCCGGAGGTGTGGCGGACCTACCTCGCGCTGCTCGAGGAGACCGCGGCCGCCGGCGGCCGCATGTTCGCGCAGGCGCACAGCCGCGCGCTCAACGTGGTGCTGTCGTTCAAGACCAGCCTACCGTTCGACCGGCTGCCGGTGTGGAAGGAGCTTCGGGCGCTGCCGCTCGATCAGCAGCGGCTCCGGCTGCGCGATCCGGAGGCGCGCCGACGTCTGGTCGAGGCCGCGGGCGAGCGCCACGAGCGGCGGGCGATCGGAGCGGAGCCGCGGCCGGCTGCATACGACGGGATCTTCGTGATGGACACGGTGGAGGGACCCCATCGCTCGGTGGCGGAGGTCGCGCGCGCCCGCGGCGTTGACCCGGTCGAGGCGATGATCGATCTCGCGCTCGAGAAGGACCTCGAGCTGTTCTTCCTCCAACCGATCGCCAACGAGAACCAGGACGACGTGCTCGAGATGATGAAGCATCCGCGGTCGGTAGTCACCTTCTCGGACTCCGGCGCGCACGTCTCGCAGATCATGGATGCCTCGCTCCAGACGCACGTGCTCAGTCACTGGGTGCGCACGAGAGGCGCCTTCACCCTCGAGCAGGCGGTCCGCATGCTGAGCTTCGAGCCCGCGACGCACTGGGGCTTCGCAGACCGGGGCCTGATCCGCGAAGGGCTGGCGGCCGATCTCCTCGTCTTCGACCCCGAGACGATCGCCCCCGAGATGCCGGAGGTGGCGCACGATCTTCCGGCCGGGGCCCGGCGCCTCGTGCAGCGGGCGCGCGGCCTGTCGGCAACCATCGTGAACGGCGAGATCGTGCTGCGCGACGGCAAGCCCACCGGGGCGCTTCCCGGGCAGTTGCTCCGCGGCCCCCTCGCGCGGAGGTGGTGAACACCCCGGGGGGTGAGGGAGCGGCGAAGACATCCGGCGCTCCCCTGGACGCCGCGCCGACAGAGAAGCGCCGGTGGCGGCTCGAGGAGAACCCGACCGTGGCGATCGGAGGAGCCGGATCACTCATTCACGGCGGACGCCGCCCGTCTTCCTCCGCCCCCCCTCGACCGGGCATTCGGAAGGCCGCGGTCACCGGGTGCGGTACGCGACGAGCCGGTCGGCTCCGGACTCCGGCGCCCAGACTTCTCCCCGCCGGCCGTGGAGCTGGCGCACGTTGGCCGCGGGCCGGTCGCTCGGAAACACCTCGAACTTTTCGCGCTCGGGGTCGAAGCGGACGACGGCGTTGGCCGCCCAGTCGCTGAGCCACACCACGTCCGTGTCGTCGACGTAGACGGCGTAGGCGCGCGGGCGGGCGCCCGGCAGCTTCCAGGTCGTCCAGGCCCCGCGCCGGGGGTCGTAGCGGCTGACGTGGCCGGCGTTCCACTCGCTCACCCAGATCCGGCCCTTGGAGTCCGCCCATACCCGCCGCGCGCCTTGGTCTCGGGTCGGCGGTTCGATGACCGTGGCGGCTCCCGTGTCGAGGTCGAGGCGCGCGATGTAGTTACCCGCGAGCGACGCATAATAGACGTCTCCCTCCGGCGTCGTCGTGATGCCGTAGGGGCCCCGGCCGCGCGGCGCGTCCCAGATCTCCATCGCGCCGGTCTTCGGCTCGAGCCGGCCGTAGATGCCGTTCTGGCCGGTGAACCAGACGCGGCCGCGCTTGTCGAAGGTCAGGGTGTTGAGGTTCGCCCAGCCGTGTCCGTCGGGCAGCGGCCAGCGCGTCACCACGCGGGTCCGGGGGTCGACCCGGACGATCGCGTTGGTGCCGCCCTCGGTGATCCACGGCGCGCCGTCCGGACCGATGAGGACGCCGTGCGGGGCGGCACCCGCCCCGAGCGGGATGAGCTCGACCGTGCCGGTCGCGGGGTCGAGGCGGCCGAGCTGGCCGCTCCGCTGGGCCGTGTACCAGACGGCGCCGTCGCCGCCGACGGCGACGTCGTGCGGATAGCCGCCACCGGGGGGCAGGGGGTAGGCCTGGACGGCGATGTCGGCCCGCGCGGCGGGCGCCAGCATGACCAGGGCCAAGACGAGCGCGAGCAGCGAGCGGTGCATGACGACCTCCCCTCGGGACTACGTCGCGACGGCTCCGGTGTGGCCGCGCACGACGACGGTGGCAGCGGGCAGGCTCATCTCCACGACCAGGCCGCCCCCCGGGGCGTTCGCGGCCCGCACGGTGCCGCCGTGCAGGCGGACAGTCCGGTCGACGATCGTCAGCCCGAGGCCGGCGCCGCCGGTGTCGCGCTCGCGCGCGTCACCGACCCGGTAGAACGGGTGAAAGATGTCGGCGAGCGCGCTCTCGGGCACACCACTTCCGTGGTCGCGAACCGAGATGAGGACGCGGGGCGACCGGTCGTGGCCGTCCGGGCGCATCGCGACCTCGACCGCGGTATTCTCCCGGGTGTGGCGCACGGCGTTCCGCACCACGTTCTCGACGGCGCTCCTCAAGAGCTCCGCGGCGCCGAGGAGGACGGCGTCGCAGCTCTCGGTGACGCGCACCGATCGGTCCCGGCCGCGCGCTTCGAAGTCGGCATCCTCCGCCACCTCTTGGACGACCCGGGCCAGGTCCACCGGCTCGCGCTCCGGTTCCCGCGCGCCGCTCTCGAGTCGGGCGAGCATGAGAAGCTGGCCGATGAGGAAGTTCAGACGCTCGGCCTCGCGCTCGATCCGGTCGAGGGCGGCCTGCTCCTCGCCCGCCCGCTGGCGCGCGAGGCCGAGCGCGACGTTCAGGCGCGAGAGCGGCGAGCGAAGCTCGTGCGAGATGTCCCGGAGGAGCCGCCGTTCCGAGGTCATCAGCCCCTCGATCCGCTCGGCCATCCGGTCGAAGTCCCGGCCGAGGTCCGCGAACTCGTCGGCCCGCCTTCCCATGGCGGGGCCTACCCGGGCGCTGAGGTTGCCGGCGGCCACCTGGCGCGTGGCCTCCCGCAGGGTGCCCAGGGGCCTGGCCACATACCTCGCCAGCCCATAACACACGACCCCGGCGGGGAGAAGGACGGCCAGGAGGCGCAGCAGCTGCGCCGACGGCGCGTCTTGCAGGAGCCTCAGCAGGTGGGTCGGCGCACCCACCAGCATCACGTAGTGGCGTCCCCCCGGCGTCGCCACCTGGCGCGCCTTCCAGACCGTGAGCCCCTCGGCCTTCACTTCGGTCTCACCCGACGTGCGCGCCCGCGCGACCAGGGCCGCCGCCTCCGGGGGCACCGCCCGGCCCGAGACCTCCCGGCCGTCCTCCCCCAGCATGAGGGCGCGAATCCGCATCGTCCGCTCCAGCTGCCCGAAGAACGCCGCCACCGCCGCCGGCCCGTCGCGGTCGAGGAGCTCCGCCGCCGAGCGGACGTAGCCCCCGAGCGCCCGGTCGCTGAACCGCTGGAGCCGCACCTCGATAGGCATCTCCGTCGTGATGATCGCGACGTGGACGGCCAGCCCGACCAGCACGAGCGACACCCAGAACCAGAGGAGGATCTTCACGAAGATGCCACGCATCGTCAGGCGCCGTCCATGCCGTCGTCGCGGCCGTACACGTAGCCCACCGCCCGCACGGCCTTGATCCGCTCACCGCCGTCGGACCGGGGGCCGAGCTTCTTCCGCAGCCGGCTCACGTGGACGTCGATGCTCCGGTCGAACGGCACCAACTCCCGCCCCAGGACGCTTCGCGTCAACTCGTCGCGCTGGACGACCGAGCCCGGCGCCCGCAGCAGGACCTCGAGCAGGCTGAACTCGACCGCCGTCAACTCGACCCGGACGCCGGCCCGCCGGACCACGTGGCTGCCGACATCCACCTCGAGATCGTCGACGGACAGCCGCTCGGGGCGGCGATCGCCGGGCGCGGGTCCGCCGTCGGGGGCCGCCCGGCGGAGGATGGCGCGGATGCGCGCGACCAGCTCCCGGGGATTGAAGGGCTTCGAGAGATAGTCGTCCGCGCCGAGCTCGAGCCCCACGATGCGGTCCACGTCGTCGCCGCGCGCGGTCAGCATGAGCACCGGGGTCCGCGACCGCGCGCGGATGCGACGCAGGAGGTCGAAGCCACTGACGCCCGGGAGCATCACGTCGAGGACGGTGAGCTGGTAGTCACCGGACGCCGCCCGCTCCACCGCCCGGGCCCCGTCCACTTCCGCATCCAGCTGGAAGCCCTCCTGCACCAGGTACTCGCGGACGAGCTCGCACAATTCCTCGTCGTCGTCGACCAGGAGCACGCGGGTCATCCGGCCCTGGGCGCTCGGCTGCCGAGCAATCGCCTCGTTCACCCTTCGCATTCTCGCGCTGGCACCCCCGTCCGTACGTAAAGAAGTGTCAAGTCAAGTTTACATTTCTTAACGTCCCGCTGCTCCCCCGATCCTGTAGCGTGCCCTAGGAGGGAGGTCATGGAGACGGAAGCGACCGGAAAGGACCCCGGGCGGGCGACACCGCGGTCGGCCGGCCTCAGGCGCTGGTGGGCGGCGCTGCTCGCGGTCTGTCTCGTGGCCGTCGCCGCGTACGTGCTCGTGATGAAGCTGGGCGAGGCCCAGTCGCGCGCGGCCCGGGCCGCGGCCCCCCCCCCGCGCGGCGTGCCGGTGGTCGCGGTACCGGCACGACAGGGGGACGTCGGCGTATACCTCAACGGCCTCGGCTCGGTGACGCCACTCAACACGGTCACCGTCAAGAGCCGCGTCGACGGTGAGCTGACGAAAGTGCTGTTCCGGGAGGGCCAGCTCGTCAAGAGCGGCGAGCTGCTGGCCCAAATCGATCCGCGCCCCTTCGAGGTGCAGCTGACCCAGGCCGAGGGACAGATGGTGCGCGACCAGGCGCTGCTGAAGAACGCCCGGCTCGATGTGGAGCGGTACCGCGGGCTGTGGGCCCAGGATTCGATTCCCAAGCAGCTGCTGGATACCCAGGAGTCGCTGGCGCGCCAGTACGAAGGCGTCGTCAAGCTCGACCAGGGACAGATCGACATGGCCAAGCTCCAGCTGACCTACTGCCGCATCACCTCGCCGATCAACGGTCGAGTCGGGCTGCGCCTGGTGGACCCGGGCAACATCGTTCGCGCGACCGACACGAACGGGCTGGTGATGATCACCCAGCTTCAGCCCATCACCGTGATCTTCACGATCGCCGAGGACAGCCTGCCGCGGCTGCTCGACAAGCTGAAGGCCAGCGACCGCCTGCCGGTCGAGGCCTACGACCGCGAGCAGAAGCGGAGGCTCGCCACGGGGACCCTGCTGACGGTCGACAACCAGATCGATCCGAGCACCGGCACCGTGCGGCTCAAGGCGCAGTTCCCGAATACCGACACTCAGCTGTTCCCGAACCAGTTCGTCAACGCCCGCCTGCTCCTGGACACCGAGCGTGGCGCCACGGTGGTGCCCGCGGCCGCTATCCAGCGCGGCACCCAGGGGACGTTCGTCTACGTGGTGAAGGCCGACCAGACGGCCGGGGTGCGCCCCGTCCGGATTGGCGTCAGCGAGGGCGACGACGTGTCGGTGGTGGCCGGTCTGGCGCCCGGCGAAGCGGTGGTCGTGGACGGTGCCGACAAGCTGCGGGAGGGTAGCCGGGTGGAGCCGCAGGGCCGCCGCTGATGAACCTGTCCCGGATGAACCTGTCCCGTCTGTTCATCCTCCGCCCGGTCTCGACGATCCTGCTGATGGCCGCCATCCTCCTCGTCGGCGCCGTCGCGTACCGCCAGCTGGCGGTCTCCGCCCTGCCTCAGGTTGATTACCCGACCATCCAGGTCATGACCTTCTACCCGGGGGCGAGCCCCGACGTCATGGCGTCGTCCGTGACGGCGCCGCTGGAGCGCCAGTTCGGCCAGATGCCCGGCCTGAATCAGATGACGTCGACGAGCTCGAGCGGCAGCTCGTTGATCACCCTGCAGTTCGGCCTGGATCTCAATCTGGACGTGGCCGAGCAGGAGGTGCAGGCCGCGATCAACGCCGCCTTCACGTTCCTCCCGAAGGACCTGCCGACCCCGCCCGTGTACAGCAAGGTGAACCCGGCCGACGCGCCCATCCTCACCCTAGCCCTGACCTCGAAGACCCTGCCCCTCACCCAGGTCGAGGATCTGGCGGACACCCGCCTCGTCCAGAAAATCTCCGAGCTGGCCGGCGTGGGGCTCGTCAGCATCAGCGGCGGACAGCGGCCGGCGGTGCGGATCCGAGCCAACCCGACCGCGCTCGCGGCCTACGGCCTAACCCTCGAAGACCTGCGCGCGGCGGTGGCCGCGGCGAACGCCAACCAAGCGAAGGGGAGCTTCGACGGCCCTCACCAGGCGGCGGTCATCGGCGCCAACGACCAGCTCCTCTCGAGCCGGGAGTACCGGCCGTTGATCGTGGCCTACCGCAACGGCGCGCCGGTCGTGCTGTCCGACGTGGCCGACGTGGTCGACGGTGCGGAGAACGTGCGGCAGGCGGCATGGATGAACGAGGCCCCGGCGGTGATCGTCAACATCCAGCGGCAGCCGGGCGCCAACGTGATCGCCGTCGTCGACCGCATCCGGCGCCTCCTGCCGCAGCTCCAGAGCGCGCTGCCGTCGTCGGTTGAGGTCGCCGTCCTGACCGACCGCACGACGACCATCCGCCGGTCGGTCGAAGACGTGCAATTCGAGTTACTGCTGGCGGTCGCGCTGGTCGTGCTGGTGATCTTCCTCTTCCTCCGCAGCCTGTCCGCCACGGTGATCCCCGGCATCGCCGTCCCCCTCTCCCTGGTCGGCACCTTCGGGGTCATGTACTTGATGGGGTTCAGCCTGAACAACCTGTCGCTGATGGCCCTCACGATCTCCACGGGCTTCGTGGTGGACGACGCGATCGTCATGATCGAGAACATCGCCCGCTACATCGAGCAGGGGGAGTCTCCGCTCGAAGCCGCCCTCAAGGGCTCGGCGCAGATCGGCTTCACGATCCTGTCCCTGACCGTCTCGCTCATCGCGGTGCTCATCCCGTTGCTGCTCATGAGCGACGTGGTCGGGCGGCTCTTCCGCGAGTTCGCGATCACCCTGGGGGTGACGATCCTCATCTCGGCGGTGGTCTCGCTCACGCTCACGCCGATGATGTGTGCCCGCCTGCTCCGGCACCGGCCGGCCGCGGAGCAGGGAACGCTCTACCGGCTGTCCGGGCGGCTGCTCGACCGGGTCATCGAGCTCTACGGCACGACGCTGCGCTGGGTGCTGAGACACCAGACGGGGACGCTGCTGGTGGCGGTGGCCACGCTGCTGCTCACGGTGTGGCTGTACCACGTGGTGCCGAAGGGCTTCTTCCCCGTGCAGGACACGGGGGTCATCGTCGGCGTCTCGGAGGCGCCGCAGTCGGTGTCCTTTGCGGAGATGGCCGACCGGCAGCAGGCGCTGGCCCGGGTCATCCTGCAGGATCCGGCGGTCGAGAGCCTGTCGTCGTTCATCGGCATCGACGGCACCAACACGACGCTCAACAGCGGACGGATCCTCGTCAACCTGAAGCCGCTCGCCCAGCGGCGCGTGAGCGCGAGCCAGGTGATCCGTCGCCTCCAGCCCGAACTGGGCAAGCTCGAGCGGATCACGCTCTTCATGCAGCCGGTGCAGGACCTGACCGTCGAGGACCGCGTGAGCCGCACGCAGTACCAGTACACGCTCGAGGACCCGGACCTCGCCGAGCTGAACGGCTGGGCGCCCCGGCTGGTCGACGCGCTGCGCGCGCGGCCGGAGCTGGTCGATGTGAGCAGCGACCAGCAGGACCGGGGGCTCGAGGCCTCGCTCTCGATTGATCGCAGCACCGCCTCCCGGCTCGGCATCACCCCGCAGCTCATCGACGACACCCTCTACGACGCCTTCGGCCAGCGGCAGATCTCGACCATGTTCACCCAGCTCAACCAGTATCGCGTCGTCCTCGAGGTCAGCCCCGCGCTCCAACAAGACCCGGCGGGGCTCGAGGCACTCTACGTCCGCAGCGCGGCGGGGGGGCAGGTGCCGCTGAGCGCGATCACCCGGCTCACGGAGACGACGGGGCCGCTCGTCATCACCCGCCAGGGACAGTTCCCCGCGGTGACCCTGTCGTTCAACGTGGCGCCCGGGGTCGCGCTCGGCGGGGCGGTCGCCGCCGTCGAGGAGGCTACGCGCGGGATCGGACTGCCCGCCAGCATCCGCGGCAGCTTCCAGGGATCCGCCCAGGCCTTCCTAGCCTCCCTCGCCAACGAGCCGCTCCTGATCCTTGCCGCTCTGGTCACCGTCTACATCGTCCTCGGCGTCCTCTACGAGAGCTACATCCATCCCATCACCATCCTCTCGACCCTGCCGTCCGCGGGCGTCGGCGCCATCCTCGCCCTTCTCGTGTCCCACACCGACTTTAGCGTCATCGCCCTCATCGGCATCATCCTGCTGATCGGCATCGTCAAGAAGAACGCCATCATGATGATCGACTTCGCCCTGGACGCCGAACGTCACGAGGGCAAGAGCCCCCTCGACGCCATCTACCAAGCCTGCCTGCTTCGATTCCGGCCCATCATGATGACCACGATGGCCGCCCTCCTCGGCGCCCTGCCCTTGGCCCTCGGCACCGGCGTCGGCTCCGAGCTCCGCCACCCCCTCGGCATCGCCATCGTCGGCGGCCTCATCGTGAGCCAGGCCCTCACGCTCTACACGACACCCGTGATCTACCTCGCGTTCGACCGGCTCGCGCGGCGCGTCGGTGGGAGGACGCGCCCCCGGGGACAGGCGTGAACGTCTCGGCGCCCTTCATCTCCAGACCCGTGGCGACGACGCTCCTGACGGGGGGACTGGCCCTCGCGGGGTTGGTCGCCTTTAGGCTGCTCCCCGTGTCGCCCCTGCCCCAGGTGGAGTTCCCCACGATCTCGGTCTCGGCGGGTCTGCCGGGGGCGAGCCCCGAGACCATGGCGACGTCGGTGGCCGCCCCCCTCGAGCGCCAGTTCGGCCGCATCGCGGGCGTCACCGAGATGACGTCGACCAGCTACCTCGGAGCGACCAGCATCGTCCTGCAGTTCGACCTGAACCGGAATATCGACGGCGCCGCCCGCGACGTCCAGGCGGCGATCAACGCGGCACGGAGTTACCTGCCTCCGGACCTGCCGGGCAACCCCACATACCGAAAGGTCAACCCGGCCGACGCGCCGATTCTCATCCTGGCCCTCACCTCGGACACCCTGAGCAAGGGCCAGATGTACGACGCGGCCTCGACGATCCTTCAGCAGAAGCTCTCCCAGGTCAAGGGTGTCGGCCAGGTGTTCGTGGGGGGCAGCTCCCTGCCGGCCGTCCGGGTGGAGCTGAACCCGGCGGCCCTGAACAAGTACGGCATCGGCCTCGAGGACGTGCGCGCCGCGCTCGCGGCCACCAACGTGAAACGGCCGAAGGGACAGCTGGGGGGCGGGGGTTGGACCTGGGAGATCCAGACCAACGACCAGCTCCGCCGGGCCGCCGCGCAGTACACGCCCCTGATCATCGCCTACCGGGCGGGCGCCGCCGTGAGGCTGTCCGACGTCGCCAGCGTCCAGGATTCGGTGGAGGACCTCCGCGCGGCGGGGCTGGTGGACGGCAAGCCGGCCGTGCTGCTGGTCGTATTCCGGCAACCGGCGGCGAACATCATTGAGACGGTCGATCGCGTCCGCGGCCTGGTCCCGCAGCTCGCGGCCGTCATTCCGGCGGCGATCAGGCTCTCGGTCGTCCTCGACCGGACGACCACGATCCGGGCGGCGCTGCGGGATGTCGAGCTGACGCTCCTCGTCTCGGTCCTGCTCGTGATCCTGGTCGTCTTCGCGTTCCTGCGGAGTGTCCGCGCCACGCTCATCGCGAGCGTGGCGGTGCCGATGTCGCTGATCGGAACCTTCGGCGTCATGTATCTCTTGGGGTACAGTCTGGACAACCTCTCGCTCATGGCGCTGACGATCTCGACGGGGTTTGTCGTCGACGACGCCATCGTCGTCCTCGAGAACATCACCCGTCACGTGGAGGCAGGCGTCCCCGCCCGACGGGCGGCGCTCCTCGGCGCGAAGGAGATCGGCTTCACCGTCCTCTCGATGAGCCTCTCGCTCGTGGCCGTGTTCATCCCCCTCCTGCTGATGGGCGGGATGGTGGGCCGGCTCTTCCGGGAGTTCGCGGTGACGCTGTCGGTGGCGATCCTCATCTCGCTCGTAGTGTCGCTGACGACGACGCCGATGATGTGTGGCGGGCTCCTCAGGCCGGAGCACTCCACCGCCCACGGCCGCCTGTACGCGGCGAGCGGGCGGCTGTTCGAGTGGATGGTCCGCGGCTACGACGTGAGCCTGTCCTGGGCGCTGCGACACCATCGATCGATGCTCCTCCTGACGCTCGCCACGGTCGGGATCAACGGCTACCTCTTCGCCCGCGTTCCCAAAGGGTTCTTCCCGCAGCAGGATACCGGGCGGCTGAGCGGGGCCATCCAGGCCGCACAGGACATCTCGTTCGAGGCCATGAAGGGCAAGCTGGCGACGATCGTCGACATCATCCAGACCGATCCCGCCGTGGAAAGCGTCATGGGGTTCACCGGCGGCGGAGGCGGGTCCACCCGGAACACCGGGCGCGTGTTCATCCAGCTCAAGCCGCTCGGGGAACGGGGGGTCAGCGCCGACCAGGTGATCGCGAGACTGCGCGGCAAGCTCGCCCGGGTGCCGGGCGCGCCGGCGTACCTCCAGGCCGTCCAGGACCTCCGCATCGGCGGCATGGCCAGCAATGCCCAGTATCAGTACACGCTCCAGGGCAACGACCTCGCCGAGCTGAACGCGTGGACCCCCCGCGTCACCGAGGCGCTGCGCGGGCTGCGCCAGGTAGCCGACCTGAACAGCAACCAGCAGGACCGGGGGCTCGAGGCCACGCTCGTCATCGACCGCCCGACGGCCTCTCGGCTCGGCATCACGCCCAAGCTCCTCGACAACACGCTCTACGACGCCTTCGGACAGCGGCAGGTCTCGATCACCTACACGCTGCTGAACCAGTACCACGTCGTGATGGAGGTCGAGCCGCGGTTCTGGCAGCGCCCCGACACCCTGCGGGACATCTACGTGCGGACGCCCGCCGGCGCGGAGGTGCCGCTGAGCGCCTTCACGCGCTTCGAGCCGAGGGCGACCGCGCTCGCGGTGAACCACCAGGGACAGTTCCCGGCGGTGACGCTCTCGTTCAACCTGGCCCCGGGGGTCGCGCTGGGAGACGCGGTGTCGGCGGTCGAGACGGCGACGCGGCAGCTCGGGCTGCCCGAGGGAATCCGGGGGAGCTTCCAGGGCACGGCGCAGGCCTTCCAGGCCTCGCTCGCCAACGAGCCGCTGCTGATCGCGGCGGCGCTGGTGGCCGTCTACATCGTGCTGGGGGTGCTCTACGAGAGCTACATCCACCCGATCACGATCCTGTCCACGCTGCCGTCGGCGGGGGTGGGGGCGCTCCTTGCGCTGCTCATCTGCCGGATGGATCTCAGCGTGATCGCCCTGATCGGGATCATCCTCTTGATCGGCATCGTGAAGAAGAACGCGATCATGATGATCGACTTCGCGCTGGAGGCGGAGCGGGTGGAGGGGAAGAGCTCGCTCGAGGCGATCTACCAGGCGTGCCTGTTGCGCTTCCGTCCGATCATGATGACGACGATGGCGGCGCTGCTGGGAGCGCTGCCGCTCGCGCTGGGAACGGGGGTGGGGTCGGAGTTCCGCCGCCCCCTCGGCATCGCGATCGTCGGGGGGCTGATCGTCAGCCAGGCCCTCACGCTCTACACGACGCCGGTGATCTACCTCTACCTGGACGGGGTGCGGCTCTGGTTCCAAGGGCTGCGGGTCGGGCGCCGGCCGCGGAGCGCCTCCGCGGCCGCGCCGGATCCGGCGAGGCCGTGATGCGCTGGGCCGATCGCGGACCCACCGGCGCCACCCTCGCCCTCGCCGCCACGGTGCTGGCACTCGTGACCGGCTGCGTGGTCGGCCCGAACTACGTGAGGCCGACGGTCATCACCCCCGACGACTACAAGGAAATTACCGGCTGGAAGGTGGCCCGCCCCCAGGACGCCGCGGCCCGCGGCGCGTGGTGGGAAGTCTTCGGCGATCCCCAGCTGAGCGCGCTCGAGGCTCAAGTCGACGTCTCGAACCAGAACCTCGCCGTGGCCGAGGCCCAGTTCCGGCAGGCGCGCGCACTCGTGCGCGAGGCGCGGGCCGCCTACTTCCCCACAGCCACGCTGGGGATCGGCGTGACGCGCTCCCTTTCGTCGTCGACCATCGGCTTGTTGTCCGGCGGGAACGTGTCCTCGGCTCCTCGAACGGACTTCACCCTGCCTCTCGCCGTGTCGTGGGAACCAGACTTCTGGGGGAGGATCCGCCGCTCGGTCGAGTCCAGCCAGGCGAGCGCCCAGGCGAGCGCGGCCGACCTCGAGACGATCCGGCTGAGCTTCCAGGCTGAGCTGGCGCAGGACTACTTCGAGCTGCAGACCCTGGACGCCCAGAGGCAGCGGTTTGACGCGTCGGTCGCCGCCTTCGCGAAGTCACTCGAGCTGACTCGAAACCGGTACGCGGGCGGCGTGGCGTCCCGGGCCGACGTGGCGCTGGCCGAGACCCAGCTCAAGACCACACAGGCGCAGGCAATCGACTTCGGCGTCCAGCGCGCGCAGCGGGAGCACGCGATTGCGATCCTCGTCGGGCAGGCGCCGGCCTCGTTCTCGCTTCCCGCGGCGCCGCTCGCCGCCACGCCGCCGAGCATCCCCGTCGGGGTGCCGTCGGAGCTCCTCGAGCGCCGGCCCGACATCGCCGCCGCCGAGCGCCGGGCGGCGGCCGCGAACGCCCAGATCGGCGTCGCCGAAGCCGCGTACTTCCCGATCGTTACCTTGAGCGCGTCGGGCGGCTTCGAGAGCTCGAGCGCGTCGCAGTGGTTCACGTGGCCGAGTCGTTTCTGGTCGGTGGGACCGTCGATCTCGGAAATCGTGCTCGACGGCGGCCTGCGGCGGGCTCAGACCGACCAGGCGCGGGCGGCCTACGACGCGAGCGTCGCGACGTACCGCCAGACCGTGCTGGCCGCGTTTCAAGGCGTCGAGGACAACCTGGCCGCGCTCCGGATCCTCGAGGAGGAAGCTCGCGTAGAGGACGAAGCCGTGAAGGCGGCCCAGCAGTCCGAAGCGCTGACCACGAACCAGTACAAGGCGGGGATCGTCAGCTACCTCAACGTGATCACCACGCAGACCATCAGGCTGACCGACGAAGTGACCGCCGTCCAGATCCTCGGCCGGCGAATGACCGCCGCCGTACTGCTGATCCAGGCCCTTGGCGGCGGCTGGAACGCGTCACGCCTCCCGGCGGCCGAGGAGCTGCGCGCCCGCCTGGGCGGGCGGCCGCCGTCAACCGAGGGCGGGCCACCCCAGGCAGAGCAGACACGTGCGCACGACCTGGGCCCGAGGAAGTAGGCGCGGAGCCACGCCTCCGGGGGTGAGGGGCCGCGGGCCCGAGTCCCCTCGACAAGGTGCAACCACCCGGCGGGCTCATTCGTTCATAGGAAGACGAGAGGAGGTAGCCGTGAAGAGCTTGCGACTCCTCGTTGGTACGGTCGCCACCGTCGGGCTGGCGTTCATCCCCGGACCGGGGTGGGCGTGGGGAGGGGTCGCGCCGCACGTCAGGGGACCCGCTGCGGTCCCGGCGCCGGTCAGCGGGCCTCCGGGGCCCAGGGCGATTCCCTCCTCCAGGGAGTCCTGGGAATCCCGCTTCCCGCATCGTTCCTTCGGTCGGCACCGCTTCATCCCGGTGCAGCCGACGATCGTGATCGTGACGGCGCCCCCCGTCGCCTACCTGACACCACCGACCTACGGGCCCGCGCCGTATTACGACTCTCCTGGCATCGCTGCCTCCGGTTCGGAAGCGTACGCCCCACCGTTCTTGGTGGCTCCCGCATCGCCGCCCTCGATGCCCTCTGTGGTCGAGTATCCAACCGGGCGGTACGAGCTCCGCGGCGACGGCCAGGCGAGTCCGTATACCTGGGTCTGGGTCCCGAAGCCGCCGCCCCCGCCCGCCGCGCCGCCCGACATGCTGCCTCCGGCACCGCAGGAGGTGCGGGCCGATCCCTCCGCGCGGCCGATCGAGCGACAGACGCCCTCGGGCAGCGATGGCAACGACCTGTACCGGTGGACCGACGACAGGGGCGTGACGCACTGGACCAACATGCCGAATGCGATTCCGGAGCCCTATCGCAGCCAGGTCCGACGCCCGATCGAGCCGAGCGACGATCGGGTGTAAGCGGCGACCCTCCGTTGGGCTTCGGTGTCGGGCGACACGGCGCCGGCTTCACCCGGAGCGGGTGGACGGCATGAATCTGTTCGCACCCTCGCACAGGACTGCTGCGGCAACGACATACGCCGGTGGCGGCGAGAGTCCGCGCTCAACGATATGACAGTCCCGGTTCACTGCGTGCACGCGCGTGACAGCAATGACCATTGTTCACAGGGATTCGAAGCATCGCGACCCTCTCTCTATGGGATCTCGGCCCTCGCTCGGCGCCGACGGAGCGGGAGGCCTCGGGCCGAGGTCAGGATCTCGGCCGACGGCGACGCTTCCTTCGGAAAATTCTTGAGACCCTCAACCCCCAAACGCCCATCACGGCCGCCACCGCTACCACCGCGAGAAGCAGCATCGCGCCGAACCAGGCGCCCATGATTAAGCCCGCCCAGACCGGCAGCGTTTTCAAGGGACTCCTCGACCGCGCGGGATCCGTCGCGCAAACATAATCTCGCCTCCTGGTGAACGCCCGACTCCTGACTCGTGCTGTCTATCGGCCGCCGGCATGTTGTGACTCCGGACACGCCAGGTCGTGTGCTCGTTCGCACCGCGCCGTCATTCGGGCGGGTTCCACCAGCCGCCGCCCAGCGCCTGGAAGAGCGCCGCCGTGTCGGCCAAACGGTTCGCCTGCACCTGCACGCGAGTCATCAGGGCCTGCTGATAGGCCTGCCGGGCGCTGAGCAGGACCAGATAGTTGATGTACCCGAGCTGCTGCTGCTTCTGCGTGAGATCGAGGGTCACCTTGGCGGCCCGTTCGGCCGCGACCGCCGCTTTGAGGCTCTCGGCGTCGTTCTGAAGCGCATACAGGGTGTCCGCCACGTTCTGGAACGCGGTGATGACCGTGCTGCGGTATTGGGCCGCCGCTTGCTCGAAGGCCGCCTCGGCCGCGCGTTGGCGGTGCAGCAGGGTTCCGCCGGCGAAGAGCGTCTGCGCGACGTTGCCCGCCACGATCCAGAAGGGGTTCGCGTCGGCGAACATCTGGGTGAAGTCGGTCGCGAGACCGCCGGCGGCGCCGCTGATCGTGAACTGGGGCAGCCGGTTCGCGATGGCGACACCGATCTGGGCGCTGGCCGCGTGCAGCTGGTCTTCGGCGGCGCGCACGTCCGGGCGGTGCTCCACGAGCTTGGACGGGAGGCTCACCGGCAGGTCCTGCGGCAGGTGCAGCGTGGCGAGCTCGAATGTTTCCTCCGGATCATCGCTCGGGAAACGACCCGCCAGGGCGGTCAGCAGGTCGCGGGTTTGCTCCAACTGCTTCTGCAACGGCGGCAGCGTCTGCTGCACTTGCGCGAGCGCGGCTTCCTGCGCCGCCACATCTAGCCGTGCCGTATAGCCGAGCTCGAACTGACGCCGCAGTAACGCCAGCGATTTGGTGCTGATCTCGATGATGTCCTTGGTCGCCGCGATCTGCGCCCGCGCCGACGCTTCCTGCACGGCCGCCGCCACCACGTTCGACGTCAGCGTCACGTACGTGGCCTCGAGCAAGAAGCGCTGGGACTCGGCCAGTCCTCTCAGTGACTCCACCTGCCGCCGGTTGCCACCGAACACGTCCGGCGTAAAGCCGACGGTGACCTGCGCGGTGTAGAGGCTGAACGTCAGCTCGCTCGTGCTCAACGGGGGCGAGAGGGCGGCCGAGGCCCGCTGGCGGCTCGGCGAGAAGTTGGCCTGGATGGTCGGGTAGAAAAAGCCCTGCTGCGCGTAGACGAGTTCCATCGCCTGGCGCAGCGCCGCCTGCGCCGCGACGAGGGTGGGATTGGCCTTGAGCGCCTTCTCGATCAGCGCGTTCAGCTGCGGCGACTGGAACAGTGTCCACCACTCCCGGGAAATGTCCCGGTTTTGTATGAACCTCTGTTCCTCGCCGCCGGCGACATCCGCCGACGCCGTCTTCGCGACCAAGGGCTGCCGCGTGTAGCGGTCGACGGCCGGAGCCGCGGGACGCCGAAAATCCGGGCCCACCGTGCAGCCCGACAGGAGGGCCAAGGCCGCCAACGCGGCCACCGCGCCGGCACTGTGTCGTGCCGACGCGTTCTCTCTATCACGCGGCGTCATTTTCGTGGTCCTCCATGTGGCTAGAGGACTGCGCTGGCAGGCGGGTCCCCGGGGACCGGTCCTCGCCGAAATGGTTCGCGGTCGGAGTTCGGGAGTTTCCCTTTGATTCATCTGGCCTCAGTGCCGTGCCTGGACTCCCGTTCCCTTTACGCTTGAACTGCTTGCCCGGATTCCTGTTCCGTTTATGCTTGAACTGCCCTTGCCGCCACCGGGCCCCGGCCTCTGCGCCTGGCCCGGTGCGCTGGCGAGCCCTCCGCTCTTGGGCGCCTGGCCTTGCGCGGCCTGTCCAGCACGCGTCGCCGCCGTGCCGCGACCGGACCCGGGCTCCCCCGTCTTGCGCGATGTGCGGGGCGGCCCTCCGGTCTCAGGAGCCTGGCCTGGCGCGGCCTGTCCGGAAGCCGCCGCTCCGATGCTCAGAGCGAGCACGACCAACACAGACCGATAGACTTTCATTTCGCTATTCCGTTTCCTCTGTGACGCGTTGTGGTTCTGCCTTCGATTCTCGATGCCGTTCGGGCGCCCGAATCCGGGCTCAGGCTGCGCGGATGGATCCCCGCCGCGGGACGCCGCCGGGTCGCCCTCATCGCGACCTCTCGCGGAACACCATGCACAGTGCCGGCACGACCACGAGCAACATGAGCGGACCGATCAGCAAGCCGCCGACGACCACCGTCGCCAAGGGGCGTTGCACCTGGCTGCCGATGCCTGTCGAGATCGCTGCCGGGAACAGGCCGATGGATGCAGACAGCGCCGTCATCAGCATCGGCCGCATCCGCTGAGAGGCGGCGTGGAACATGCCCTCGAGGCTCGGGATGTCGCCCCTCTGCATGACCTCGTTGTAGTAGGTGAGCACTAGGATGCCGTTCATGACAGAAATACCGAGCAAGGAAATGAACCCGATACCGGCGGAGATACTGAAATTTCGACCGGTGACAAACAGCGAGAGCACTCCGCCCGCAATCGCAAAGGGAATGCCCGCGAGCGAGAGCAGACTGTCACGCACCGAACCGAACAGGCCATACAGCAGGACCATGATCAGGGCGAGGCTCACGGGGACGATGACCTCGAGCCGCCTCTTGGCCTGCTGCAGCTCCTCGAATTCCCCGGCCCACTCGATCCGATACCCCTGGGGAAGCCTCACGTTCCGCGCGATCTGCTCCTGCGCATCGGCAACGGTGCCCCCGAGGTCGCGGCCGCGCACGCTAAATTTGATGGGGATGAACCGCTCGTTGCGTTCGTGATAGATATAGGAGGCGCCGGTATCCAGCGTGATCGTGGCGAGCTCGCTCAACGGAATGTACGCGTTGGCGCCGCCGCTGTTCGGAATGCCCACCTTGATGTGGCGCACCCGCTCCAGGCTGTTGCGGTACTCGGGCGCGACGCGGACGATCAGCGCAAATTGGCGATCCCCTTCCAGCACCGTGGTCGCCTGCGTTCCGCCCAGGGCCGCCTGGATGACGGTGTTGACGTCGCCGGAATTGAGGCCATAGCGAGCGGCCGTCGCGCGGTCCACCGTGATATTCAGGTTCGGCTGGCCCAGGACCCGGAAGATGCCGAGATCGGTGACTCCCCGGACCCGGTCCATGATCCCCAAGACCTGAGTGGCGATCCGTTCCAGCGTCGCCAGGTCGCGGCCGATGATCTTGACCGAGTTGGCGCCCTTGACGCCCGACAGGCCCTCTTCAATATTGTCCTGGATGTATTGCGAGAAGTTGAACGTTATACCCGTGAACTCGTCAGAGAACCGCTTCTGCAGCTCGGCGATCAGCCCCTCCTTCGTCATGCCCGGGGTCCACTGCTCCATCGGCTTCAACGGCGCGAAGAACTCGGCGTTGTTGAACCCCGCAGCGTCGCTGCCGTCGTCAGGCCGGCCATGCTGCGAGACGACCGTGATGACTTCGGGGCGGCTGCGCAGGATCTGGCGGATGCGGTCGACCACCGGCATGCCGGCTTCCAGCGAGATCGTCGGCGGCATCGTGGCGCGAATCCACAGATTGCCTTCCTCGAGAGTCGGCAGGAACTCGCCGCCGAGCCGTGGAGCCAGCACGCCCGCCGCGGCCAGGAACCCGACCCCGATCGCGACCACGATCACCCGGTGCGACAACGCCCAGTGCAGGACCGGATGGTAGACCGCGCGCAGCGCCCGCACGACGATCGTTTCGACGTCACGAGGGTGCTCCGGGAGCACTAACGACGTCAGTACCGGCGTGACGGTGAAGGTCCCGATCAACGCGCCCGCCAACGCGTACGCATACGTCCGCGCCATCGGGCTAAAGATCTGTCCTTCGACACCCTGCATGGTGAACAAGGGGACGAACGCCGCTAGCGTAATCGCGGTCGAGAAGAGCACCGCCTTCTCCACCTGGAGGGCGCTGGCGAAGATCATCTGCATCCGCGCGGACCACCCAGGCCTCGGTGGCGCGTAGCCCCTCAGGAACTCGCGCCGCTCCTCCTCATGCGTCTGGAGGTTGCGGAAGACGTTCTCGACGAGGATGACGCACGAGTCGACGATGATGCCGAAGTCGACGGCACCGACCGACAACAGGTTCGCCGACTCCCCCATCAGGTACAAGATGGTGACGCTGAAGAGCAGCGCGAAGGGGATATTGGCGCCGACGATGATCGCGCTGCGCAAGTTTCCCAGGAAGATCCACTGGATGAGGAACACCAGCAGGCAGCCGAAGACGAGGTTGTGCAAGACCGTGTGGGTGGTGACCGAAACGAGCGAGCCCCGGTCATAAAAGGGGACCACGCGGACCCCGGGGGGCAAGGTGCCGTCGCTGTTGATTTTCTCCATTTCGGCGTTGACGCGGGCGACGACCTCATTGGTGCGGAGCGTCCGGTTCATGATCACGATCCCCGTGACCACGTCGTTGTCATTGTCCCGGCCCGCCCTGCCGAGCCTGGGCAAATAGCCGACGGACGCTTTGGCCACGTCCTTCACCAGGACCGGGACCCCGCCCGCTTGGGAGCTGAGGACGACGTTCTCGATATCCGCCACCGTTCCGATCAGGCCGACGCCGCGGACGTCGACCGACTGCTGGCCGACATTGATCGTCCGACCACCGACATTGACATTGGCGTTGCCGATGGCGGTCAGCACTTGCGGCAGCGTCACGTTGTAGGCATCGAGCTTGTGGAGATCGACCTCAACATCGTAGGTCTTGGTCGTGCCGCCCCAAGCGACCACCTGGACCACGCCTGGAACCGTCAGCAACCGACGTTGCATGACCCAGTCCTGCAGCGTGCGCAGGCTGGTCAGACTAAAGCCCGGGGGCCCGACCAGCTGGTAGCGGTAGATCTCGCCGACGAGGCTCGAGCCCTGGATATTCGCCGACGCCCCGCTCGGCAAACTGACGCTCTGCTGCAGGCCAATGGCCGCCTGCGTTTTCGCGAAGTAGTAATCGACGCCATAGTTGAACCTGACCCGGACGAAGGATAGTCCGTAGAACGAGGTCGAGCGAATGACGTCGACACCGGGGGTGACGGCGAGGCCGATCTCCATGGGAATCGTGTAATAGCGCTCCATCTCCTCGGCGGACAAGCCCGGAGCCTGGGCGGTGATTTCGAGGATGACTGGCGCCGGGTTCGGGTAGGCCTCGATGTTGAGCCTGGAGAACGCCAAGAGGCCGCCGCCGATGAGCACCAACAAGCCGAGGAGGATGATCGGACGGCGGGACAGCGCGAACGTCAGCAGGGCCTTCAGCACAGGGTTCCGCTCGGAGTACTCCTGGTCCTGGTAAACACCAGGAGGCTCAGCGGGAGGCCGCCGTCAGGGCGTTGCTCAAGAACAGTGCCCCTTCGGTGGCGACCAGTTCCCCGGGCTGCAGTCCCTCAAGAATCTGGTCGACCCCGTCCTGCTCGAGGCCTACCTTGACCGTCCGCTTCACCAAACGCTTGCGGTCGGTCGTGACCCATACCGCCATCGTCCCGTCGCCTTCGCGGATCACGCCGTTGAGTGGAACGGCCGGCGAACGGACGGCCATGCCCGTACGGATCACGAAGGTCGCGAACATCCCGGACCGCAGTTCGTGCTTGGGGTCACGGACTTCCGAGCGCACCGAGACCCGACGGGTACTCGAATCGACCGAAGCCCCGATATTGACGACCTTTCCGCGAAACAGCCGGCCCGGATACGCCTTCACCGTGACATCGACCTCCTCTCCCAAGCGGAGGAGCGGAAAGTCGGTCTCGGCGACGTTCGCCAGCATCCACATGATCGAGACGTCGGACAGGGTGTACGGCGCCGGCTGGGTGCCGGGCTGCGCGAGGAGGCCGGGCGCAGCATTTCGCGCTGTCACCCGTCCCGTGATGGGGCTTCGAACGACCAGCACCGGGTCGATCTTCCGCTCGGCGATAATGCGATCCATGTCCGCGTCGGTCTTGCCGAAAATACGAACGGCATCGCGAGCCGCCTTGAAGGCCCCCTCGGCAGCTTGCTGCTCGGAGACGGCCTGATCCAAGTCCTTCTGGGCGATCCCCTGCACCTCGTAGAGCTGCCTGGCGCGCTGCAGCACGCGCGTGGTCAGCCTGAGGACTCCTGCGGCGGCGATGAGGCTCGACCCCGCCTGAACCAGGTCGGGGCTGTCAATCGTGTAGAGTGGCATTCCCCTCTTCACGTCGTCGCCGGCTCTGGCGAAGAGCGTAATGATCTTTCCCTGAACGGGGGGAAAGACCGGTACCGACATCTCTTCGTTGAAGGCGATGTTGCCGACCGCCCCGCGCTGGATCGTGAAGTCACGCTCGACGGCTGGTTCGACCTTGAACTGCTCGAACTCCGAAGCGGATAACTCTACGCTCTGGGCCGTCAAGGGATCGGGCGAGGTACGCTGTGATGTCCCGTACGGCGACCGATTGGCATCGGCGGCCGTGGCCGCGGATCGGCCCGGGCCTTCTCTCGACGGTCCGCCAGGAAACCCTACGAAGTACGCCGCCAAGGCGATCATGAGTCCCGCGGCCACTGTTGCTGCCCCCACTACGGCTCTTTTCCTGTTTACGCTCATGATTTGCCGCTCCTGTTTAGCGCATTCATATCGTCACCCTGCCCGGAGAGAGGCCGTCATCGCACGATGGGTGCGTCGCCAGGCTGCCCGCAGGGATGGCCGCGCCAGCAGCCGCCCATGGGTCACGCGGCACGATTTAAGCCCCAGCACCGCTTGCCTCCCGGGTCGGTCGGAATCCCGCCCGTGCTAGTCCTGCCGCGCCTGTGGGCCGACCAGGGTCGGCCTAAACCCTCCGAGCCGCGGCATTCCACATGCGAAACCACGCGCCTATCGCTCCTTGATCGCCTCCAGCGAACTCCGTACGAGCCGTTCCTCTTCCAGAAGGATGCCCCGGCGCCGCCGACGCGCGGGGGACGGGCCAACGCGTACTCGGAACGCGGGCGTCCGAGTCTAGCCGAGAGGCAACTGCGCCTACGGCACTCCGGCTGACACGCACACCGCGGGGCTAGGCGGGGACACCGTGCCGGAACCGCTCGATCCGGCTCCCCGCACGTTCAGTTGAGGAAGAAACCTAGGCGGCTGGTGGAGCGCGAGAGTGACGGAGCGATGACGCCGGAGCGGGGACCGGTTGAAGATCAACAGGTGGGAGCGAAGCGACCAGGAACAGTAAGGGTTTGACTTCGACAAATGGATTGGCGTCGGCGATGCCTGACGTCGACGTGATGAGGATGACGACATCGTCGTAGTCCGCATCATCCCAGAGGCCCGCGATCCACGTAGGATCGGGGGGGCTCACATACGCCAATACCGGGAGCGTCAGCAGGACGCTCACGAGGATGCCGCGTACGAGAAGGGTGCTCGTGGGCGAGAGACGGAACTTCACATTCGAACACATAGCAGGCCTCTTTCGCCCTGTCAATGATTTAGGGCGGCGGCAGGAGATCGGCGTCGTCTGCGCGCTGGTCGTCCTGAGCGCCCGTTGGCCCAGACGGTCGTTCGTCTTCGCGGGACGCCGTGACCCAACTTGGAGGCTCCCTGCGCCGATTCACGAGGACCAGGCGCGACCAGTACAGAGCAACACGGATCCGTAGTGACTCATAAGTGAGCATGACCGCAGCGATTCACTCGTGCATGAGGTGCAAACTCGGAATGATCCAGACCGGTCAAGTCGCCCTGACTTCGGACCCCTCAGTCCCGCATGAGTGGGACTCAGGAGATCTTCGGCACCTCGCAATGTTGCCTTCGAGCCCGCCGAGCAGACTCGTGAGAAAGAGACACCCTTCCGGGCGACGGCCGCAAACTGAAGGAGGTACCGCGGTGGAGCGGGTCGTCGTGCGGTGCTGTGGATTGGACGTTTCACACGGACACGGTGGCGGCTCGTGCACCTGTACCAGGGCCGATCGCCCAGCTGCCAGAGCGAGGGCTGTTGCGGGGCAGAGTGCCGCCGGACGCCTCGCTAGCTACGTACCGACGATTCCCCGGACAGGATTTTCACCTGAAATAGACACGGCCCTTTCGCGGCACACATTCGAACCGTTTGGTCAGCGTCGCATTCTCGCCACGCTTTTCAATCGTTTCGGGGAAGCTTCTGTCGAGAAATCCGACGAGACTGAAGCACGCGGGAAGGAGTTCCCTCCAAACCGGACCTCCTTGCAATCGCTGGTTCAAAGCATCATCCCAGAGGTCATAGCACCCGGCACCCACGACCGTACTACACTGGCCCGTAAACAGGGTTCCAGACGAAGCTAGAGAACTCCGGGCCGACCCTCGCGCCGCCCAACCGATATTCTCGGGCATCGATTCGCGGACCGGCTCGTCGTCGACAGCGAGAACTGCGTTCCCAGCTACCTGCTGCTCGAGCCCGCGTCATTTGGCGGAGGCAAAGGCATCACGCCGACGGGCAGGGACAGGGTGAAGCGGCGACACGATCTTCAGGGGCTCCGATCAGCCAATGGCCAGGGCCATCCCTTGGCCGGAGTCGCCGGCCTTGTGCCCCAGACTATCCCCTGTCAGGGCGCCTGGATGACGATCCTGCCCTCCGGCCCGCCAGCCTTGGAGGAGGCGCCCGGCGGCGGTGGAGCGGGGAGAAGCGCCTTCGACTCCCCAGTCAGTCTTCCCGTCGCGTTGCCTGTTTGCGGGCCGGTAACGTGCTGGGACGTCGCCCTCACATTTGGTCGTATCGGTCGATCGGGAGCGTCGCGAGTGTCTGCCGGGAGAGCCCCAGTCTCATGAGACGATGATGTAATAAGAACAGGCGCCCTGCGACCCTGCCCGCGTCGGACCCGCGGGGCGGATTGTGCCAGCACCTTTTCGACGGCGCGCCGGTCGCCAAGGCGATGGAGCACGCGGACGACAAACTGGCGCGTTTCCGGGTACGGCGGGATGCCACCGTAGACCGCGACGGGCCGTTCCCCGGCGTTATAGGCGGCCAGGACCAAGGGCAGATTGTTGGCGTAGCGGTCCATCAGCGCGCGGAGGTGGTGGACGCCCCCGTCGATGTTTTGGGGGGCATCGAGACGATCGCGGACGCCGAACGTGGCGGCGGTCGCTGGCATCAGCTGCATGAGCCCCGTGGCGCCCCGGCGTGAAACGGCGCGTGGGTTGAATTCCGATTCGACGGCGATGACGGCCGTGACGAGCTTCTCCGGAACGCCGTACCGCGTGGCCGCTGCCCTAATATAGACAGTGACTGGGAGAGCGTCGCGCCCGAGTGGTGGGGCGGTGCTCAGGTGCGGCCCCTGGTTCGACGCGCTAAAAAAGTCGGCAACGTACGAGGGCGCAAAGAAGAGGGCAAGAAGAATTCCCATGTATATGACCGGGGTCAGCCATGGCGCATCGAGCAAAGACCGGCATGGTCGCCGGTCCATAGGTGCGATACGCAGACGATGCTCCAGGGCGCGACGAGGGTTGTCGCGAAGAGAAAACGAGCGGGGAGGATGTCGCAGCCGCCTGACAGACTGTTTCACGCTTCGTGCACCTCGTGAGGGACGTGCGCCCGAGTCAACCGATATGCGAGGGAGGTGCCAAGCGGCCTCGCCTGGCCGTTTGTTATGACTGATCGGAACTTAGGGGACCTGCGATCGCTCGGAACCAACTCGTCCGGCGGGCACCGCTGTCGGGAAATCCGCGTCACGTTGACACTCGCGCCGATGGCTGACGCTGTCCGGCCCGCCAGGGGTCGTGAACATGGCCGTTGAGCTGGTCCAGTGGATCGTCGAGAACTTCACCTACCTGGGGATATTCTCCGTCCTCTTCATCGCGGCCCTCGGAGTGCCGATCCCGGAGGAAGTGCCGATCGTCGCGGCCGGCGTCATGGCGCAGGAGGAGCTGGCGCGATGGTGGATCGCGCTCCCCGTCTGCATTCTTGGTGTGCTGTGCGGAGATGTTGTCCTGTACTGGAGCGGTCGACACTGGGGCGAGCAGCTGCTGAACTGGCGGGTCGTCCGCATGGTCCTGAACCCCGAGCGGGAGGCGCGATTGAAGACGGCGTATCGGCGCCATGCGGTGAAGACCGTGGTCACGGTGCGCCACGTCATGGGGCTTCGGGCCGCGGCCTTCCTGACCGCGGGCATCGCGCACGTCCCGTTCTGGAAATTCCTCGCCGCCGACGGCGCGGCGGCGACGCTCGGCGTCCCCGTCAGCTTCGGACTAGCCTACTTCTTCGCGGACCAACTGCAGGAAGTGATGACGAACGTGCACCAGGTCGAGCGATGGCTCGGTCTGCTCGCCGTCATCGTCGTCGCGACCGGGCTCGGCCTCGCCATCTGGAGACGGAGCCGGCAGGGGGTCCCGGGGGAGCCGCAGAACGGACACGGTCAGTCGCCGGCCAAGATGGGCTGAAGGCCCCCACCTTGCCCGGTCGAGGCCCTGGCCGGGTGAGCCGAGTTGTCCCCGTCGGCGGACCTTGCGGCGGCGGCAGGCGCCGAGTCGCCGTCGCCCGCCCCATCGAGGGCGGACCTGGGGCGCGGGCAGGCGTGCTGTTTCCAGCCGTATCGGTGGCGTTATCCTAGCCCCGGCCGCTCACCGGCGCTGGCCGCTCACCGGCGCCGCCAGCAGGTCGGCGTCCTCGCACCCGCGTCGAACGGGCCGCCCGGCCCTCAAAGACTCCATCCGCCGAGCAGACGAGGTCGACCTCGCGGGATTTGGTTCTGGGTTACTGGCGTGCGTTCGACAACCGGGCGCCCTCCGCCGGCGACGTGTAGTAGCCGTAGTACCCGCGCCGGGGACGGTCGTCGCCGTTGAACACCAGCCCCAGGATCTTGGTCGGATCGAGGGCGACGAGCGCCTCCTGGAGGAGTTCCCGCCGAGTCCGGTGGGCCCCAACGAGGATGAGGAACCCGTCGACGATCCGCGCGATGAGCCGGCAGTCGGGCACGGGGACGACCGGCGGTGTGTCGACCACGATGTGGGCGTAGTGCGACCGGGCCTCTTCGAGCAGCTCGTCGAGCCGAGACGAGTGGAGCGCCTCGTAGGGGCTCGCGGGGCTCCGGCCGGCTAGGAGCACCGAGAGGTTAAAGCGGGGAAGGTGCCGCACGACATCCGGCAGGGTGAGACGGTCGTCCGCGAGCGCGTCGGCGAGCCCCCGCGTGTCCGAGCCCTCCAGGCCGAGCTGGTCCCCGACCCGGGGCTGGCGCAAGTCGGCCTCGACGAGGAGAACGCGCGTCCCCGACGCCTGGGCCAGGGCGCCGGCCAGGTTGATCGCTGTCGTTGTCTTACCGTCGCCCGGGGTCGGGCTCGTGATCGCCACCACGTGCCTGCCCGACTCTTCCACGATGTGGCGGAGCCCGCGGTACTGCTCGGCCTCGAACGAGGAGGGGGCGAAGAAGCTCACCAAGCGCTCGTTCGGCGTCCCCTGCGCGCTCTCTGGGGCATGACTAGAATCACTGAGCCGGCCGAGAGCCTCGGGCCACACGTGGCCGGAGCGGTTGTCATTCACGGTGAGCACTCCCAGAGGCGTGAGGCGTGAAGCTCTCGCGCGGGCGGGTCTCGGTGACGAACCCGACAGCAGTTGGATCGGGCGCGCTCCCGGGCGCCTCGCTGAGAGGTGTGACACCAATGAGGACGGCGCCCGCAGGTCGTCGGCGGGACGCCGTAAGCCCTCCCCGACCGGACCGGCAGCGGCCGCCGTCAGGAGTCATCGAACGCGTTGCCACCGAGGCCCTCGCCCGGTAGAGCTGCACTGAGGAGGCTCGGACAGACGCCTGGCACGCGCGCCCGCGTATTCGACGTGAGCTCCAACAGGGTCGCCGGCAGCTGTCCCTGCCACCGTTCGCGCTCTTGAGCACACTGCTAATGTCGCCTCGCAGTCCACTCGCAATCCAAACGATTTCCGACTACCAGTATCGTCACGTCCCGTCCGGGAGTCACTTCGGTGAATCCCCCCAAGGGGAATCCCGCAAGAAGCGCCCAGGAATTCTCCTGGCCACGCGCGAGGCGGCGAGGGCCTTCTGCTCCGGGTCTTCAGACCAGAGGGCGATCAGGCAGAGGTGGGGCCGTGACCGTCAGGGCAGGGCCGTGAAGAGACCTTCTGAAGTCGGCGATCGATCCGCCGACACCTGAATTTTCAGTCCTGCTCCCCAAAACGGATCGCATCTACAGAGACAACTCCTCCTGTCGCGGTAGCCACCAGCTCCCGCGATCCCTTTTCTGTGGAGCAGTATTTATATTATTTGTATTTGTTACATAGGCCTGTTGGGGCCGCGAGAGTTCTGGGGCGCTCTGAAGGCGAGCGACTCACCCGATGGTTGGACCTGGCATACCACGAGAGTGAGCGGTTCTCCAACGAGACCCAGGCACGGGAACGCCCCGCGGTGAGCCGGGTGAGCCGTTAGGCCGACGACCCCACGATCCGCGCCTCGGCGTCAGCCGGGGGGATGACGTACTCGGACACGGGCGCTCCTGCGCGCGTCTGCGTTTCCCGGAGAACGCTGCGAGTGGTGCGCGCCCTGGTCGAGTCCCACAGTGGCTTGTCCACGCGGCCGAGCGGCGCGGCCGAGCGGTGGCGCGCTACGAACCACTAGCTGAGACCGAGCGGGGCAGACCACACGGGGGACGACCCGAGGGCACGAGGCCCTCGACGCCACAGGTGGCTTCGCTGCGGTCGGATGCCTGGATCCGCCGGGCCTCCGTGCGTCGCAGGCATCCGCAGGATGCGGCGAGCCTCGAGCTCTTCAACCGGACCGGTCCGGCCGACTCCCACGTAGGGTCGGGATTCGCTCGAGCGGGCGAGGGGCCAGGAGGGAAGCGAGACGCTTCCCTCCTGGAGGGGGGTCAGACTCCTTAACGCTCGGCCCGTCGATCGTGTCGCAGGTCGCGGCGGTCTTGACGCCGATTGCCCACATCCCGTCGCAGATCTCGTCGGTCCTCTCGCCTGTCTCGGAGGTCCCGGTGAAGATCGGTGCGATCACGGTTGAAATCGCGGTGGTCCTGCCTCAGATCGCGCCGATCGGCCCCGAGGGCCTGGCGATCGCTCCGAAGCTGCTGCCGATCGGCAGTGACCGCCTGGGTATTCCCAGCCTTCAAATCCTGTTGGAGCTTGCCGCGTTCCTGGGTGGCGTCGCGCCGGTCTCGGGTGATGTCCCGCCGGTCCCGCTCAATGTCGCGGGCGTCCTGGCCCATCTCCCGGCGATCCTGGCGGATGTCTCGAGTGTCTCGAGCGACGTCGCGACGGTCCTCTCGGATATCCCGGGTGTCCTGCCGGATGTCCCGTCGGTCTTGGCGCACGTCGCTGTTCGGGGCACCGTGATTCGTCGGGAGCCCGGCGGGGGCCGCTTGGCCTCGGTACTGTTCGGGGATCTGCGCTTCGGATCCAACGTAATGAGTTGTGCCCTGAGCGTCGACGTATTTTGCGGTCTGGGCCGCTGCGGTGCCGCAGGCGACCGCGCTCGCCACCGCCATTGCGAATGCGCCAATCCACAGTCGATTCATAAGCGCCTCCCTCGAGATGATTTCGAGCCGGGCGCTTGAGAGGTGCACAAGACGTACCACCGGCGCGCCGCGGGGAAGTCGAACGGATTCACCAAGTTCGACGTTCGCGAGGGACTGGGGCCGTGTCAATCAGACTCAGACGACAAAGGGATGTCGACACGATTGACAGGTGCTGGCTCCCTCTCGTCGGACGGAGGGCGTCGCTCGCGGTGAGCCGCAGGATGTGACGATGGCGCCGAATGGGTCAGACCGTGGGGGCCGCCTCAACACTCCTCCAGGTCCCAGAACGCTGGCAAGCGGTGCGCCTTGGGGGCAAGTCCGCAGGACGCTCGCTCGCCGAGCCGGCCTGCACTACCCCCTATCCGGACCAACCTCGGGGGCGCCTCGTTTCCGCCTGAGCAGATCAGCCGCGTGGCGGGCCACCGCCGCCAGCAGGTGCCCCATCTTTGGGTGTTCAGCGTGCAGGTCGGGCTCGACGCCGTGCGCCCGCAGGGCCTCGGTGGTGATCGGCCCGATCGAGGCGACGACCGTCCGATCGCCGAGCGCATCGCGCACGGCGGCCGCTTGCCCCATCTCTCGCGCCACAAGGAAGAGGTTGTCGACCTGGTTGGAGCTGGTAAACAGAGCGGCCTCGACCTCGCCCGCCACCACCCTGGCGATCGCCGCGCGCAGAGGTCCCGTGTCTTCCGGGAGGGTCCACCCGTAGACTCGGACCGCGGTGACACGGGCACCGCGCTGCTCGAGCCCCGTCAGCAGCTCCGCGTTGCGCGCCCCGTACTCCTGGACGGCGACGCGCTTGTCCGCAATCGATAGCTTCAGGTCCAACTCCGTGAGCACGTCTCGCCAGGTGTTCGGCTCGGGCACCGTGAGCGTTGCCGCGAGGCCGACCTCCTTCAGTGCCGCCACCGGCTTCGGCCCGCGGCAGACGAGGTGAACCCGTCCCAGCGCCGCCATCACGCTGTCCTTCGGCCAGCGCGTCGACAGGGTAGCGATCAGAAGGCGGGTGCCGACCCCGGTCAGCAGAATCAGTACGTCGCACCCGCCGGCCAGCAGCGCCTCGCCGAACGCAAGGACGTCGTGTTGGTCGGCCGCGGCGACCTCGCGCATCGACGGTGCGAGCACCGGCTCGCCGCCGTACTTGCGGATCAGCGCACCCATTTCCGCCGACCGACGGCTCTCGAAGCTGACGACCCGCAGGCCGCTTAACCCCTGTTGCATTCCGGCGGTCCGACACGACCTGGCCCAAAGCTGCCTGCCGAGATTCGCCCCGGGCGTAGCGTCGTGCGCGCTCGAGTCCGGCCGTCTGGATCGGCAAGGTGCGCGGACGGCGGAGCGACAGAGAAGGCCACGGGAGCCCTATGGTGAGGCGACCACCGCCTCGGTCGCCCAACCTTCAGCAGCAACCAGACGGTCGACTCGCTCGTGGATCTCGTCTCGGATTCGCCGCACGCGATCAAGCGGCAGGCCCTTCGGGTCTTCGATGGGCCAATCGTCGCGTGTGAGTCCAGGCACGACCGGGCACGCCTCCCCGCACCCCATCGTAACGAGGAGTTGACTGGCGGCCGCGAGCTCCTCGGTGAAACGCCGAGGCCGCGCGCCCCGCAAGTCAATCCCGACTTCGCGCATCACGGCGATGACCTCCGGCTGGACCTCGTTGGCGGGCTTCGTACCCGCGGAAACTGCGTGCGCCCGGCCCGCGGCCGCCACCCTATTGAAGAACGCCGCGGCCATCTGCGATCGGCCGGCATTGTGAACGCATGCGAAGATGACTTGTGTCGTCATCGCGCACCGTCCTGGGCTCGGCGCGATTCGAAGACCGGATTCGTCTCAACTGGTGGCGCGTGATCGACTGTCTCGGCGTCGCGCGCGGGCGGGATCAACCAGCGGAACAACGCCGTCGCCAAGGCGGCACCGGCGAGCTGCGCCAGGATGAAGGCGGGAACGTCGGCCGGCCGAATACCGGCAAAGGTATCGCTCGCGGCGCGCGCCAGGGTGACCGCGGGATTCGCAAACGAGGTCGAGGCTGTGAACCAGTAGGCGGCGATGATATAGGCGCCGACCGCGAACGGGACAGTGCTCGACCGGACCCGCGCACACCCCCAGATGACGGCGACCAGACCGAAAGTCGCGATGAACTCGCTGAAAAGCTGCGCGCCCCCCTGCCGCGCCTGACGTGAGGCAGAGAACACCGCTTCCGAGAACATCGTGTTCGCAGTCGCCACCCCGGCGAACGCACCGATGACCTGTGCCCCGAGATACGCGGGTGTCTCCCGCCACGGGAGCCCCCCCTCCCAGGCGGCGGCGAGGGTGACCGCCGGGTTGAAGTGGGCACCCGAGATTGGGCTCAGCGCCAAGATCAACGCGAAGAGTGCGGCTCCGGTGGCCACCGTGTTCGCGAGGAGGGCCACCGCTACCTGACCTCCGGCGAGCCGGCTCCCCATGATCCCAGATCCCACCACCGCCGCCTGAAGCAGAGCCGTGCCGACTGCCTCCGCCGTCGCTCGCCGTGGGAGGTTCCCACAGAGATCGCGCCTCACGCGGGGCTCGGCCTCGCCGAGCACGCGATGGACCTCATGCCGGCCGGATCCTCAGGACCCGCAGCAGGCGCGGGTCTTCGCCAGCGGGAGCCCCGCGGCGCCCGTCGTCGAGGGGGTCGAATCCCGCGTGGAGCGCAGATCCGCCCCATCCTCGAGGTCGTAGTTCAGGTGATAGACCTCCCACTCCACGCCGTCTGGATCCTGGACCCAGAACTTGTCCTGATTCGCATGGCAGCAGTTCACCCCGACCTCCTCGCGCACCGGCAGCCCAGCGGCCTTGACTCGGGCGAGGTGGATCGTCACGGTCTCGGAGGAGTCGACCTGGACGCCGACGTGGTCCACCGCGCCCTCCCCGCCGGGGCGGCCCTCGGAGAGGGCCAGATTGACGGGGACCCAGCCCGGGAGGAACTTGAGATACCCCGGCCTCTCTTTGACCGGGCCTTCGCCGAGAAACCTCTCGTAGAAGTCTCGACTCTTCTCCAGGGCCGACACACGCATGTGAAGGTGTACCTTCGCGCTCACATTGATCCTCCTCTAGCAACAAGCCGTTAGCAGGCGCACCAGCGTCGTCACGGCCTCCCGCTGCACCGAATAGTAGACGTGCCGCTCTTCCCTCCGGCTCTCGACGAGCGCCGCGCGACGCAGCAGATCAAGATGATGGGACAGGGTTGGCCCAGGGATTCCCACGGCGCCCTGAATTTCGCCCACCGACATCTCCCGTCCCGCTCGCACCAGGAAGAAGAACACTTGCAAGCGAGTCAGATGGGCGAGGGCCTTGAATGCCTCCACGTGGCTCTCGTTCGCCTCCAGGCGGGCTAACGGAAGCGGGGCCATAGATTTCACATTTCTGAGTATATCGAGATATAAAACCTTGTCAAGCGGTCGTCGGGAGAACCTGCGGGTCGTTCCGGCGCTCGCTCAGGCCCTCCGAGGGGGGGCGCGTCGCGTGCGCGCGGCTTGAGGCGGTTCCCGTCCAGGCGGCTGGCGGCACGAGCCAACCCATCCGCACGCACGCGGACATCTCCCGGGGGGCAGAGGCACCCTCTTCGGCTCTGCCCTCCCCTACTGCGTCGGTCGGGCGGAGCTCCCGACGATGCCGACAGGAGAAATATCGCTGCGCCGGGCCACGATCATCGGTCCCAGGCGACGGGGACGCCCGGGCTCTCAGGCGCGGCCGGCCGCCTGCTTCGCGTGGGCAGCGCCGACGTCGGCGTCCAGGCCCCGAAGGCAGTCGCGCAGCCGCACGACGTCGCCGATCACGATCGTGGCTGGGGGCGGCAGGTCGGCGGCCCGGCGCGCGATGTCCCCGAGCGTGCCCGTCACGACTTCCTCGGCGGGCGTCGTGCCTCGGTGGATCACGGCGGCCGGAGTCTCGGGATCGTGGCCCGCGGCCATGAGCCGCAGCGCGATCACCGGGAGCGCCGCCACGCCCATCAGGATCACGAGCGTGTCTACGGACCCGGCCAGCCGCTCCCAGTTCACTCGCCCGCCGAGCTTCAACGGGTCCTCGTGGCCGGTGACAACGGCGACGGAGGACGCGAGTCCGCGATGGATGACGGGGATGCCGGCCGCCGCGGGGACGGCGAGGGCCGCTGACACGCCCGGCACCACCTCGACGGGAATCCCCGCGGCCACGCAGGCCAGCGTCTCCTCGCCACCGCGCCCGAACACGAAGGGGTCACCGCCCTTGAGGCGCACGACGAGCCGCCCGCTCGCCGCGTGGTGAACGAGGAGAGCGTTGATGGCCGGCTGAGGCACGCAGTGGTCGCCCGCCGACTTGCCGGCGAAGATGCGCAGGGCGCCGGGCGGCGCTTCCTCGAGGAGGAGCGGGCTGACCAAGTGATCGTAGATCACGACCTCCGCGCGCTGGAGCCACCGGAGCCCCCGCAGCGTGATGAGCTCGGGATCACCCGGTCCCGCGCCCACCAGGACCACGCGGCCGCTAGACACCGAGCTGCTCCCGCAGCCGTTTGCGCGCCTCGTCCAGCCGTCCGGCCGTGACGAGCCCGCGCAGCCCGGCCCCGAGCGCGTCTCGCCAGCGTTCCCACGGCGCCGAGCGACCCTGTGCGCGGAGGGCCTGCCGGGCGTCCGCCGCGACGCCGACCAGGCCCGCGTAGTCCTCACGGGCGAGATACGCGTCCAACTCGTCCCGGACCGCGCGGGAGAGCGCCGGGCTCGCTCCCGCCGTGGAGACGGTGACCGTGAGATCGCCTCGCCTCAGGACCGCGGGGAGGATGAAGTCGCAGTGCGGTGGGTCGTCGGCCACGTTGGCCAACACGCCCGCCCTGCGGGCGTCGCGCGCGACGTCGGCATTGACCGCCCCATCGTCAGTGGCGACGAAGGCCAGCGACTGGCCAACCAGATCGTTCGCCACATAGCCGCGCCGGCGCCAGCGGATACGGCCCTCGACGGCCCAGCCATCGAGTCGCCGCGTCACCGCCGGGCTCACGACGGTCAGGCGCGCTCCGGCCTCGAGCAACCCCGCCACCTTGCGCTCGGCCACAGGCCCGCCTCCCACGACGAGGCAGGGGCGGCCCGCCATGTCCACGCAGATCGGGTAATGGCCCATCAGTTCTCCGCAGCCAACTTCTCCCGTATCGCCGCGGGCGGGGCGGCCGCCGCCGCGGGAGCCACGCGCCTTCGGTGAGTCACGTGCAGCGCCATGCCAGTGAACACCAGGCCGCCCACGATGTTGCCCACCGTCACCGGGATCTGGTTCCACAGCCACCAGTCCCGCAGTCCCACGTCCGCGCCCAGCAGCATTCCGGCGGGGATGGCGAACATGTTGACCACCGAGTGCTCGAAGCCCTGGGCGAAGAAGGTCATGATCGGGAGCCACATGGCCGCGATCTTGCCGGTCGTCGATTGAGACGTCATGGCCATCGCGACGCCGAGCGTGACCATCCAGTTGCAGAGGATCGCCTTCGACAGCACCACCGCGAGGCCGTGGCCCCCGAGCCTCGCGTAGCCGAGCGTCTTCGCCTCGCTCACCGCCATGATCTGCTTGGCCATCTCGGAATCAGGTGACAGCGTGACGGTGAAGAGCAGCGCATACACGACGCTGCCGAGGAGGTTCCCGAGAAAGACCCACCCCCAGTTCGAGAGGAGGGCGCCCAGCGAGGTCTGGCCCTCCCGCACCCCCAGCGGAACGAGGGCGAAGTTGCCGGTCACGAGCTCGAGACCGAGGAGGACGATCATGACGAAACCGGCGGGGAAGACCAGGGCACCCACGATCCCCAGCTTCGTTTGGAGGGACGCGGTGAAGGCGAGGGTCGTGGCGAAACCGAGGAAGGCCCCGGAGAGGAACCCTCGCATCAGGAGATCGCGCACGGGGAGCTGGCTCTTCATCACGCCGGTCTGGACCATCTGTTCCACCACCGCGTCGGGCTTGACATACGACATGCTCGGCTCACCTCCGCTGGGAATCAGGTGTCGTGAGGTTTCACGCGTCGACGGTGAAGCCGCCGTCCTCGGCGACGACCGGAAAGGTCTTCGCCGGGAGCCTGGAGTCCGTGGAGCAAGCGCCGGTCTTCAGGTTGAAGCGATAGCCGTGGAGCGGACAGATCACCTCGTCGGCCTCGATCACGCCGCCGGCCAGCGAGCCGCCCTCGTGGGGGCACCGGTTCTGGAGCGCGTAGAGCTGGCCCTGGCAACGAAAGACTGCGACCTCGCGGCCGTTCACCACCAGCGCCTTGCCCGAGCCCTCCCGGAGCTCGTCCTTCAGAAGGATCGGCTTGCGGCCGGCGTCGTCATTGCGTGGGCGCGGGGAGCCCCCGCGGCTGGAGACGACCGCGCCCGGGGACGAGAGCGTCCGGAACTGTCGCCGCAGCCGCTCGGGCTCGATGTAGCGGATCAGCCCCTCGAGGACCGTGGGCAGCGTGTCGCACGGGACGTTCTCGAGGATCTTCACGCCTGGGGTGGCCTGGGGGCCCGAGGAGCCGCCGACGAAGACGTCCACCGCGTCCACCGCGTGGCCGTCGACCTTGGTCCTGACACCGAGGAGGCCGATGTCGGCCACCGTGTGATTGCCGCAGCCCGCCGGGCAGCCCGACCAATGGATCCGGACCGGCTTGCCATGATGGATCTTGGTCTCGAGCGTCCGCGCGATCTGGAGCGCCCGTGCCTTGGTCTCGATCACCGCCAGGTTGCAGAACTCGATCCCCGTGCAGCTCACCAGCCCACGCATGATCTCCGAGGGTTCGTAGCGGAGGACCTTCACGAGCGCCTCGGCCGTCAGGTTGCCGAGCTTCGCGTCGGGCACGTTGGGGATGATGACGTTCTGATCCGGCGTGAGCCGCACGTCGCCGGTGCCGTAGGCCTCGGCGAGTCGCGCGACCTCCGTGAGCTGATCGCCGGTGATGCGCCCCACCGGGACCGAGAGCCCGGCGTAGCTCAGCGTGGCCTGCTTCTGGCGGAAGATCCCCACGTGGTCAATTGCCTTGGGCAGGCGCTCGTCCGTCCCGGCTCGCTCGAGCGCCCGGCCGATGCGCGCTTCCAGCGCGTCGCGGATCCGGGTCTCGCCCCACTCCTCGACCAGGAACGCGAACCGGACCTTGTTGCGGGCGTCGCGCGAGCCATGGTCGCGGAAGAGGAGGACGATGGCGCTGCAGAGCTCAGCCGCCTCCGCGGGGCGCACGAAGACGTCGAGCGGGGTGGCAATGCGGTAGCCGCCAGAGCCGTTCTTCCCGCCCACCAGCACGTTGAAGCCCTCGACCCTCCCTCCCTCGACCGTGGCCGTGGCCGGGACCAGGGCGACGTCCTGGGTCTCGGCGTGGGTGCAGTTCTCCCGGCAGCCGGTGATGGTGACGTTGAACTTCCGCGGGAGGTTCGTGAAGGCCTGGTCCCCCACGAAGACAGCCGTAAAGGCGCGGGCCACCGCCGAGGCGTCGAAGAGCTCGTTGCGCGTGAGCCCGGCCACCGGGCAGCCGATGATGTTGCGGATGTTGTCCATCCCGGTCTGGAGCGTCACGAGCCCGACCTCGCGGAGCTCGCCGAGAATCGCCGGGACGTCCTCGAAGCGGATCCAACGCAGCTGGATCTGCTGCCGGGTGGTGATGTCGGCGATCCCGCGCCCGCGGCGGTTGGTGATGGCGGCGATCGCCCGGAGCTGGGCGGCGTTCGAGATCCCGTTGGGGATCCGGATCCGGAGCATGAAGTGGCCCGGCGTGTGGCGCCGGAAGAAAACGCCCCACCACTTCAGCCGGTCGAGGTCGCCCTCCTCGATCGCCTCCCACCCGAGCTCGGCGTAGCGCGGGATATCGGCGTCGACGTCCAAGCCATCCTTCTCGGCCTTGAGCTGCTCGGTCTTGTTCACCCCGCTCCCCCTCTCGGGTGCCCAAACAGAAAAGGGCGCCTCCCACCACCGGAGAGGCACCCTTGCCTCGGCGGAGCCCGCCGTCGGGCCCTCACCTCACCGGGACTGGCTCAGCGAAGGTCGTGCCAAACGGGTGGGATGGGTGCTCGAGCCGGAAATACCGTGACTTGTGGGATGTCGCGCGGTTCGGCCGCGGGGACGTTTGATGAATGGATGAGCGGATTCCGGGGTCCCTGCTCAATCGGAGGGCGGCCGACAGCTGTCCGGGGTGGGGGCGTTCTACGGGTGCTTCGCGGCGACGCTTTCCGAGTTCACCGAGGTGGCCTGGGTTCCGGGTCACGATCGGCCAGGCCGCGAAGCCTGCTCTTCTGATGAGGTGCTGGCCGGCCGGGTCAGAAGCAGGGGTGCGATTAACTCGAGCACGCGGCCGCCGGCAAGTGATTCCGACCCGAGAGGGGCGTCGGCGACGCTGAGCCCCACCCGAGGGCTTGGTGGCGCCGTTCGGCACGTCGAGGTCGAGGAGCCCTCCCGACGGGAGGCGCACCCCAAATTTCGTTCCTGGCCACGGCGTCAGTTCGGCACTCGAGCTGGCCGCTTGTGGCCATGGGCGACGACCGATTATCATGACCCCGCCGCGATGAGGGGCGCTCCCCGCCGCCGAGTGACGTCGGCCCGATCTGCGGCCTTACAGGAGACTTGATGGCCGAGCCCTCCGCCTCCCCGAGCGATTCCGAGACGGTCGATCGTCGCGCGTTCCTCAAGCGGCTCGCGGTGGCTGCGGGTGGCGTGGTCATCGAGTCGTTGCCCGGTCGCTCGCGCCCGCGCGCCGGGGCG
>Ga0137415_10000153_pt1 | contig 57229 bp, 47 predicted proteins | sample CZODoug3_1_1_16f_FD_183082 | JGI IMG/M metagenome (GOLD analysis project Ga0137415, IMG submission 183082) | Vadose zone soil fungal communities from Angelo Coast Range Reserve, California, USA - CZODoug3_1_1_16fungal (Hybrid Assembly) | ecosystem: Environmental > Terrestrial > Soil > Vadose...
CGTGCTCTGTGCTTGCTTCTACACTGCAAGCGTACTGGCTTTTGCTCAGGGGGCAACCTGTGCTGCCGATGGCGAGGCACCCTCGCAAACCGCAGCGCTCGCGTGTGTGACGGGTGACGGAGTACAAGTCAAAATCGCTGGCGAGAGCCAACTTCCCGGCGTCCTTCCGCTGACGCCTGAGCAGATGCCGGCAAATCCGCCGACCGTGACTTACGTGAACGGAAAGCTCACGATTGTCGCGAAGAACTCGACCCTGAGTGAAATTCTGCGCGTGGTGGGAAGCAAAACGGGTGCTTTGATCGACGTTCCCGAGGGAGCGAACGAACGAGTGGTCAGCCTACTCGGCCCGGGACCGGCACGTGAAGTGATCGCAGCCCTTCTGAATGGCTCTCACTTCAACTACGTGATGGTGGGAAGCGAGGCGAATCCCAATTCCGTCGCACATGTGATTCTCACCACCAAGAGTGAAGGCAAGGAAGGCGCACCGGGCACCACCAGCACCACAACCGTTGCCGGCGCTCGCCCCTATGTCCAGCCGCGCACGGCGTTACAGCGAGCCGTCATGCAGCCCTATCGCGAGCAGCAACAACAACAACAAGCTCAGGAAGTGCTAACGCCTGAGTTCCAGCCGCCCCCTCCGCCCCCTCCGGTCGCTCTCGAAGAGCCGCCTGCTCCTGCGGAACCAGAGCCAGCGGCTCAGGCGAACGGCGTTCCGGCGGCCAGCATCCCATCCCTGAGTGCGCCCGCAGTGGGTAGTCCTGCTCCAGGTGGCGCAGGCGGTGGGAATACAGAAACCGCTGCCGTGGAACCGGTTCCGCCTCCCCCCAACGAAAGCGGGGCGCCCAGAACCGCGAACGCATCTGGGGAAAGGACTCCGCAGCAAGTCCTGCAAGACATGTACGAGACCCGCCGACAAATGATGCAGCAGCTGCGGCAGCCGCCGCCCCAGCAGTAAGGCAGATCGCGGGCCGGCATAACGCTTCGCGCATCGCTTACGGGGATGCTTGCACCGGATAGACCTTGGTGGTCGCTCTGCCGAATTCAAAGCGCACCCTCCATTCGCTCGCCACCGCTTCGCCATCGACCTGTGGAGGGGTGAACTTCCAGTGGCGGGAGGCCTCTAGGGCCAGCTTCGCAAAATATCGGCTTGGTCCCCGCGAATCGAGGGACGCAGCAACGACGTTGCCGGACGGGTCGACTGCAACTCTCACGCCTACTCTTATTTTGCCCGAAATCGTGTCCCGGGACTTCCGGGGTACGGGCGGCATCACCCGTTCGGCCACCGCACCCGGCACCGCACCAGCCGAGTATTTTCCGGCACGCGGTTGAGGAGGCGGGGATGCGGTGGGCGGTGCGGTCGCCCCTGAATCTTCGCGCCCACCCGTTCGCGTTGGGAGTGTGGTCTTTGGAGGCGGGATAGCGGGATGGACCGCAGACCGAGGTTCTGGATCTGGCTTTGAAGCCTCCGGCTGTTCGACGGCGGGCGGGGAATTGGGCCGAATCTGCGGACGAGTCTGCGGACCATGGTTCAACAATTTTGATCCTGCCAGCAACGCAATGAGAGCGACTCCGGCGGCAACGGCGGGGAACCAGTAGCGGGTCCAGGCCTTCTTGTTGGGCGCGGTTGAGACCGGCAGCAGTCGTGCTGCGATGTCTGGAACTGTCCATCGGCGCTGTGGATCCAGACGAAGACATTGGCGTGCGATCTCAAGAAATGGCGCCGGTACGGAGTCTGGAAGGGTCAGATCCTCTTGGCGGATGCCCTCCCCTACGGAGGGCCGCTGCGTCAGCACCTCGACCAGTGTTATGCCCAGGGACCAAACATCGCCGGCCGGTGTTAGTCCGCTGGTCGTAATCTCGGGTGGATCATAGACCGTCGGCTGATGACCGAGACCCCTCTCTCCCGGCCGGCAGATCGTATCGCTTGAAACCTTGAGTTGCTCGTTCACCGCCATGATGTTCCCCGGTTTCAGGCAACCGTGCGCGAGACCCTGGCCATGCAGGTAAGCCAGCACTTCCAGTACAGAGCGGAGCACGTATTCGGTCTCGGAAGGGTTGAGCGGCCGATTGGGGAGAATCTGCGAAAGATTCTCCTGGGCAAGCTCGGAGACGACGTAGAGCATGGTGGCGCGGCCGAGTTGACAACGTCCACTCTCTAAAAGCCGAACCAAGTGCGAGTGAGAAAGTTTCGCGGCCCGCTCCCAGCGGGACAGCTGCAGCTGGGCAGTCGCGGGATTGCCATCCACAAATTTCAGGGTGACTTTTTGGAGACTCTGGCCGCCTTCCGCCAGAAATACGGCGCTGTGGTCCGAACCACCGAGGAACTGGAGGAGGCGGAAACGTCCGTCGACAAGTTCACCTTCCCACTGTTTCCAGGCGTCCATCATCTTGGATCACTCCGCCTGCCGCACATTCATCTTAATCCGCCGCCCTATTTTATGCGCGCTCGCGTGCGGGACTCCGTTCCAACGCCAAACCCTCTGTTGCAGGGAAATGGGAAGCTTCCCGGTCCAGGCATGATACATGCGGATCGGCCCTAAATCTGGGTTTGTCCGCATCTCAGGATTTCGCAGACGGGAGGGTAGGCGGGCTAACCCGCCTGCGCTTCGACCAAGCCCTCGTCCGGGCCGGTTTTTGGGACCATCTCTAGCGCGCGGGTGACGATTCGGTCCAGAGCATCCGCCAGGGCCACCGGAAACTCGGAAGTGAGCAAGTTCACGTCCAGGTGCAAAGGCTGCCCGGAATAGCGGCGGTGAACGTTCATGGACCCACGCCGGCGGTTTGACGTGGTATGAAGCTCGAGCGCGAGGCTCCATGCGGCCGCCGTGCCAGGCAGAATGGGGGTGCCCGGTCGGCTCCAGCGGAAATGGATTTCGCCATGGCTCGACGGAATCGTCTGCAGGTGTTGCAGAGCGTGATGTTCGGTGAGTAACAACCTCAGATGGAGCTCGAACGCGTCGAAATCATTCGCGTCGAAAGCCGCCACCAGGATCCGGCACAGTTGGTCATAATCGGAAGCCACTTTCAATTCTGCGGCGGCGCGGCGGATCGCAAGATTGTTGATGACGATCTGGCGCTGCTCAAAGGTACGTTGGGCAACCCGCCGAATCTCTCCGAATTCCAGGTAGCCGAGGTGCTGGACGCCAAGCCAGACGCCGGTTCCTAGTACCGCCAGCACCAGGCCCAACGAGCTTCCCGTCGGCCAGAGCAGGAACAGGCTAAGCAACGCGAACAGCGCTGAAACGGCGTACAGGACGATGACGACCTGGCGGTGAGAAAGACCCAACTGCAGGAGTTTATGGTGGATGTGTTCGCGATCGGCAGTGAAAACCGGTCGTCCGCCAATGAGACGCCGTAGCACGGAAAGCGACGTCTCCAGGATAGGCAGCCCAAAGGAAACCACCGGGATCGCAACCGCAATGACCGTGGGCGCTTTCTGCGTACCTTCCAGAGCCAGTGCGCTCAGCATGAACCCGATAAAAAGACTCCCGCTGTCTCCCAGAAAGATCGTGGCGGGATTGAAGTTGAATCGAAGGAAGCCAAGGATGGCGCCAGTGAGCGCCAGCGTCATGAGCGCGACCAGAGAGGATTGGCTGAGCAGCGCCACGACAAAAACGACCAGGGTGGAAAACAGGGCCGAACCCGCGGCCAAGCCGTCCAGGCCGTCAATCAAGTTGAACGCATTCGTGATTCCCAGCACCCACACAATGGTGAGCGCCAACCCAGCGAACCAGGGCAGGTGGTGGGGACCGAATAAAACCGGTAGGTCCAGAATGCGCAGACCCCCGAGCCACAACATCGCCCCTGCCGCGGCTTGAACCGCGAACTTGAAAGAGGGGCTGACGGTTCGGATATCGTCGTACAGACCAAGCAGGAATATGAGGAATCCGGGAACCAGAATGGTGGTGAGAATCCGAACGGATGAACCAAAACGCAATTCCGGACGTAGCGAAGCAATCACCAAAGCCGCGCCCAAGCTCACGACGAACGCCATGAATATCGCGACTCCCCCCAGGCGCGGGAGAGCGGCCATGTGTAGATGGCGCTCCGATGTGGGCGCGGACACCCAACCGCGTGCGGTCGCAACAGTCCGAACGTATCGGGTCAGGATGAACGACAGAACCAGCGAGAATCCAAAAATACCCAGGTAGAGAACTGTCAACTACGTCTCCCTCGGTTCAGAGCTTGACGCACAGCTGCAGTGAACACCTTCCTCGTTAGCGCCCTGCGGGCACACCACAAATCGTCAATCACCAACGAGCAGAGGTGGCGCAGAGGTTTTCCGGAACTATAACAGGTCGGAAAACGATGTGGCAATTTGCCTTTGGGATGTCACCAGGGAAACTACATCCGTCCACTTCCCGGAGCGCACAGAGCCTGCCCTCAAGTTCGCCCATCCATGGTATCCCGAATATAACTTCCTGGGGAGGTCTTGTGTCTGGTGGCAGCGCCAGGTCCGAACTGGGGCGGAGTCGTCTAGGCGGGCGCTCGAGACCGCTGCGACCAGTTCCAGGCGGTCGCCACGATGTCGGAGAGGGAACGGGTCGCTTTCCACTGTAACAACCGTTGCGCGCGAGTCGGGTCCGCCACCAGGGCTGGCGGGTCTCCTGGCCGACGCGGAGCAATGACGCGATTCACCATCCTCCCGGTGACGTTTTCCACGGCGCGAATAATTTCGAGAACCGAACATCCTTGGCCGGTGCCAAGGTTGACGGCGAACGACTCTTCTCCGCTTCCCAGGCGACCCAGCGCCAGGACATGCGCTTCCGCGAGGTCATTGACGTGAATGTAGTCGCGAATACAGGTGCCATCGGGCGTCGGATAGTCAGTTCCAAAGATCTGCAGCGGCGGAGCACCCGCTCGCGATGCGGCCAGCGCCAACGGAATCAAATGCGCCTCGGGGTCGTGAAGCTCGCCGATTTCCTCGCTCTCATCCGCGCCCGCAGCGTTGAAATAGCGGAGGGATGCGAAGCGCAGGCCGTAGGCAGGGCTGTAGGCTTCCAGCGCATTTTCCAGGAAGAGCTTTGAAATTCCGTACGGATTGATGGGCTGGCGAGGCATGTCTTCCGTGATCGGTACCGTGGCCGGAATACCGTAAACCGCGCAGGTGGAAGAGAACACGAATGTCCGCACGCCTGCATCCAGCGACGTATTCAGAAGGTTCAGCGCGGCCTCGACGTTGTTGCGGAAATACTTCCGGGGATTGGTGACGGATTCTCCGACGTAGGCGTGAGCGGCGAAGTGCATGACGGCGTCCACGCGGTTCATCACGGGCCGCAGCTTACTGCCGTCCGCGATGTCCCCCACCACCAATTCGAAGCCCTTGGCGAGGAAATCATGGCCGGTTGAGAGATTGTCGTAGATGATGGCCTCATGGCCATGCTTACGCAGCACACGCGCGGTGTGGCTGCCGATGTAGCCGGCGCCGCCGATTACCAGAACTTTCATAAGGATTATTTTATGATCTACACGTCTAAGCTACCCGCCCCTGCACCGCAGGCAAGGCCTTCGCTCAAGCAGTATATGTTACCGCGGCAGCATCCGCGGGTGGCTGCCGGAGCAAGCGCGCGGTTTTCAGCACAGGCACGTCTAGTCCTGATGTGGGAGTGGCATCCTCGAGCGGCGAGATTTTCCTGTCACGAACTCTCCACCTGCGAATCCAATGCACAGAGCGAAATCATGTTTGCGTCACAGGAATGCCAATGACGAATACCAAACCATCGCTGAAAGATCAGGTGGCGCTCGTCACCGGAGCGAGTTCCGGGATCGGTGCGGGCATCGCCGTCGCCCTCGCCGCCGAAGGCGCCAACGTCATTGTGAACTACGCCAACTCCGTAGAGGGCGCTAACCAGGTTGTGGATGAGATTGTGAAGGCAGGGGGATCGGCAATCGCGGTACGAGCCGACGTGAGCAAGGAAGCCGATGTGGCGGCGATGTTCAAGCAGGCGATTGCGACATTCGGCACCATCGACATCGTGATCAACAACGCCGGCGTTCAGCAGGATGCTCCTCTGGTCGAGATGACCCTGGCGCAGTGGCAGAGCGTCATCGACATCAACCTGACCGGGCAGTTTCTGTGCGCTCGCGAGGCGGCTCGTGAATTTATTCGCCGGGGCGTAGTAGCCGTGCGCTCCAAAGCCGCAGGCAAGATCATCTGCATCAGCTCAGTGCATGAACTCATTCCCTGGGCGGGTCACTGCAACTATGCCAGTTCGAAAGGCGGAGTCTCTCTGCTCATGAAGACCATGGCGCAGGAGTTGGCGCCCTATAAGATCCGGGTGAACAGCATCGCTCCGGGAGCGATCAAGACCAGGATCAATCGCACCGCCTGGGAGACACCTCGAGCGGAAGCAAGGCTGCTTACTCTTATTCCGTATAACCGGGTGGGCGAACCGGCCGACATCGGCGCCGCTGCCGTCTGGCTGGCCTCGGACCAGTCCGACTATGTCCACGGAGTCACGCTGTTTGTGGACGGCGGGATGACACTGTACCCGGAGTTTGCTCGCGGGGGGTGAAAACAAGGTCGCTCTCGGATCCTAAAGAATCCAGCGAAGGGAGTGCGGACCGCGAGACGTCTCGGCCTCAGGACTTCGCGGGGAGGAGCTGCAGAAGCAAGCGATGGATCGCTTCGGGTTTGTGCTCCCCGGCTGTGCTATCGAGGCTGTAGGAACGCTCGAACCCGGCCGGACCCTCGATCTTCAGTGCCCATTTGTCGCTGGCGCGTGAACCGACAATGGACACCCGCCAGTCTCCTCGCCGGTCGCCCAGCACATGCTCTATGACCGCGATCACATCTGAACGTGTCGCAGAATCACCGGTGTTCTGCATTTCGATCGTCACGGCCATAGACTGCTATTGTACAAAAGGAAGAATGGTTGCTTCGGATGACAAGTTACCCAAAAGTATCGTGGCTTGCGCGGGACGATGCTGGGGCACCCCGGCAAGATTGCTTCTATTTGCGCTGCTCGAGTTTGACCGGGGCCTTCACCGGCTTGCCGTCCCGCATCACAGTCACTTCCACAATATCGCCCACCTTGCTGCGGCGCAGCGCATCGGTAAAATCGTAGAGATTCTTGATGGGTTTGTCTCCAAACTGGACCAGAATATCGCCCGCCTTGAGTCCGGCTTTCGCTGCCGGGGAGGCGGGCTTCACGTCGGAGAACTTCACACCGTTTTCCACTTGGCCAAAGTCAGGGATAGACCCGAAATAGGGACCGTAGCCGCCGCTGCTGCCCGCGAGCGGCTTGTCTTCCACGACCGCAAGGAAGGCTGGCCGATCCGACGCGGAGGCAAGCTGCAGTCCCGCGCTACCCACCACGTCGACCAGGTGCGCTGCTGCCTGGGGATTGATCTTGTCCCAGGTGTCGGATGGCTTGTGATAGTCGGAATGCAAACCGGAAAAGAAGAACAGCACCGGAATGCGCTTGGTAACGAACGAGGTGTGATCGCTTGCGGAGTAGCCTCCGGGTGAGTACTCGATCTTGAAGTTGGATTTTGCCTGGGCCTGTTCGAGAACCGCTTTCAATGTGGAGCCAGTACCCACCCCGCCAATGTAGACTTTGTCGTCCTTGATGCGGCCAATCATGTCCATATTCAGCATGGCCACTGCCTTGTCGAGAGGGAGAGTCGGCTCCTGCACCCAATGGGCCGACCCCAGAAGGCCAAGTTCTTCGCCGGCAAATGAAGCGAACAGGATGCCGCGCTGCAGTTGGCCCCTCAGCGGTGCGAACATGCGAGCAAGTTCGAGGACACCCGCCGTGCCGGAGGCGTTGTCGTCGGCGCCGGGATGAATCTGGCCAATCTGCGAGGGTGCGAGGGAATCGTAGTTGCCGCGGCCGAGGTGGTCGTAGTGGGCGCCGATGATGACGTACTCGTCGGTCTTGCCGGGCAGGTAGGCGAGCGTGTTATTAACGGTGGCGCGCGTGGTCTCGATATCCACGCTGATCGAAATATGAAGCGGGTCCGGAAACGCGAAGGACTGCGGTTTCGTGGCGTGGCTGATCTCGCCCTGCACCTGGGCCAGAGACTTCCCGGCGGCGTGGAACCAGTTCTCCGCGACGTCGTTCTTCACCTGCAGCAATACGATGCCGGTATTTTCGGGTCCGCTGACGCTCCCAAAGCGGGTCAAGAGATCTTCTTCGCCGTCTCCCAGCTTGCCGTTGACCAACACAATCGCCTTCGCACCATGGTTGCGCGCGTTGATGGCCTTCGAGATCAGCTGCGCATGACGGGTAAGACCGGTGTTGCCGCTCTTGTCCGCGAAGCCCGCAGGTTCGTAACGCAGGACTACGACGATTTTGTCCTTGACGTCGATTCCGCTGTAGTCGTCGTAGCCAAATTCCTCGGCGGTCGCGCCGTAACCTGCGAACACTACCGGAGCCGACACCGAACCCGATGACGAGAAGCTGAATGGAACGAAATCCTGATTGAGCTTGAGGTCCCCCTTCTGGGCTCCGTCAGCGACGGTGAGTCGGTTGTGCGATTTCAACTTCGCACCCGTGATGACGGTGAAGGGTTGAAAGTAGGAGTTGGAGCCGGCGGGCTTCAGGCCCAGGTGTTTGTACCGTTTTTCCAGCATGTTGGCAGCTCGAGCAAGTCCCTGGGTGCCGTCGCCACGGCCTTCCATGGAGGGCGCGGTGAGCGCCTTAACGTCATCCAAGTACCGAATCGGATCGGCGCTACTGATGGATTGCGGAGCTGCGCTGGCGAACAGTGTCAGCGCGAGGAGGGAAACGGAGACAGAGAGCGCTACTCTGAATGCGCGGGTCGAGGCGGGACGACTTGGAAACACAAGCATGAATTCAAGAACTCGAGGCGTACGGCATGCGTGGCGCAAGAGTCAATGCGGATCGAACGACTTCGCCTTGCTTCACAGGGAAACCACCCAAGGATTGCTCACACACTCTTGGCCGGGATCCATCCGCCCCACTTGAGTGACGGCAGGGACTGCGGGGCAGCCGGACGGATGGGCTGACTCCCCTGGGTCAGAACGCAAATAGTCACTCCGCCGCAGCCAAGAATCTACAGCGAACATCGATGCCGGCAGCACCACGATCAGCAGGTGGCTCAGAATTGCGCGGGAGGCTAAATTGCGTATCCGTTCTCCAACGCCAGGGCCGACAGTTGCTGGTGATCGTAGCCCTTAACTGCTTGTGAGTCAATCCCCGAGGGGAACCGTGTGTCCCCGAGGGGAACCGAGAGCGGGCTAGAGCCAGCGGTCGACCAATTCCCACCAAAGCAGACGCAACCATTCGTCGACGTTGGTTTTGGCCCACTGGCGATGTCGCCACCAGGGCTCGCCGAACTGAGCCGGGTCGTGTGCGGCAGCAACCTCGAAGGGGTGGCCGGTGATGCGGCGACGAAGGACGCTGAGCGCCCGGCGCGTGTGAAAATCAGAAGTCACAATCAGGATCGAGCTAGCACCCACGTCTCGGATACATTTGGCGGCGTCGGTGGCCTCGGCTTTCGTCGAACGTCCATAGATGGGACATATCGTGATAAGAGAGGCTTGCGGTTGAGAGTGTGCCCATCTTCGGGCCAGTTCCATGTAGGTTGTGCCATAGGCGCTGGCGTCGGCGGGAACATCAAGGATGACGCGCCCTGCATAGCCCTGGCCGAGCAATTCCAGGGCGCGGGCGGACCGACGATCGGTCTCCCCTGCGAGAACCAGGATGGCGTCCGACTTGTGCGGCTGGTCGACAACCAGGAACTTACCTGATCGGGCTCCCAGCCAAAGGAGCAAGAGCGACACCAAAACGATCCGCCATTTACCCATGTTTCAACCGGCGTTCCGCCTGGATCTCGGACCCGTCGCCCAGGGTTGCTCTCAACCGCCGGACAGGTTGCGACATCGTAATCCTCAGCAACCGCTCTAGGACATTCCTCTCCTCCGAACCCGCGAGAGCGAGCCGAGGTGACATGCTAAGATCTCTAGGAATCCCATTTGAAATCATGACTACACCTGCCGCTTCTGCCACGCTTTCTTCCCAACTCACCGCCAGAATTGCGAGCCGCCAAGCTCGAGTGGCTGTCATCGGCATGGGGTACGTCGGGCTGCCCCTGGCGCTTCTTTACACGGAAGAGAAATTCCGCGTGACGGGTTTCGATGTCGACCAGCGCAAAGTGGACACGCTGAACGCGGGCGGATCGTACATTTTCCGCATCAGTCCCGAAGAAATCCAGCGGGCACGGAGTGGCGGCCTCACGGCTACGTCAAACTACCCCCAGATCGCTGAGATGGACGCGATCATCATCTGCGTACCCACCCCTCTGAATGAATATCACGAACCCGACCTAAGCTACATCACGAACACGGCGCATGCGATTGCACCCCATTTGCGCGCGGGGCAGTTTGTAATCCTGGAAAGCACGACCTATCCGGGCACGACGGAAGAAGTGCTGGTTCCCATTCTCGAAAACGAGAACCGCAACGGACTGAAGGCGGCACGCAAGGGGCAGTCGTCGGAGAACGCGTTTTATGTCGCGTTCTCGCCGGAACGGGAAGATCCTGGGAACACAAGTGTGGCGCGCCGCGATATCCCGAAGGTGGTGGGCGGACTGGATCCGCTGGCGTCGGAGCTGGCTGCCGTGCTGTATGGTGCGATCTTCAACCGTGTCGTGCGTGTTTCGTCTCCGGCAGCAGCGGAGATGACCAAGCTCCTCGAGAATATTTATCGCTGCGTGAACATCGCGCTGGTCAACGAACTGAAGTTGTTGAGCTTGCGTATGGGTCTGGACATATGGGAAGTGATCGATGCGGCGGCAACCAAGCCGTTCGGATTCCAGCCGTTTTATCCAGGACCCGGACTGGGCGGACATTGCATTCCCGTGGATCCGTTTTATCTTTCGTGGAAGGCCAAGGAATGGGATTTCCACACCCGCTTCATCGAGCTAGCCGGCGAGATCAACATCGGAATGCCCTACCATGTGATCGCGTCGGTCGTCGGCGCCCTGAATCGGCGGAAGAAGGCCCTGAATGGGTCGCGCGTGCTGGTGCTGGGCGTGGCGTATAAGCGCGACATTGACGACCTGCGCGAGTCGCCGGCGCTGACGATCATCGAGCTGCTGCAGAAGGAAGGCGCCGAGGTCAGCTATCACGATCCGTTCTTCCCCATGATCGGAAAGGGCCGCAAGTACGACCTTCAGATGAAGCGCACTCCGCTCGAGAATCTGGGGCAGTACGATTGCGTGCTCATCGTGACCGATCATTCGGAATACGACTATCCGAAGATTGTGCAGGAATCGCGGCTCGTGGTGGATACCCGAAACGCCACCAAGGGGATAGAGAGCGAAAAGGTCGTGCGCTGCTAGCGCGCGGAGCGCCCCCGCCCGCCAAGGACATACGAACCGGATGGATGCCGCGGCCCGGCTCTTGAACAGCCGGCCCGGGATCTTGCCTGCAAGTGAGAAATCCTACCTACTAGCTGTAAATTTTTGCCCCTTGGGTTCTGGCCTCGGGCTGCGCGCCCCCACCGCGGTCTAAATGTCGAAGGGTCAAGCGGTTAGTGCTTTCTGTTGTAGATGGAATTGGCCTTATTCTTGCAGCAGGAAGACTTTGAAGTTGTACACTGTGCGGGGCGGGTCCGTCCCCGGGTTCACCAAATCGGATCAGTTGTCTCCAGGCAAGAGATTTTCAAGGAAAGGCAGCTGCGCTTGGCTGCCGGTCATCTGAGTCCCTATGGCTTCCGACCCTGAATACATGCCGTTCTCTTTGCTGCCTGATTCCAGGCCACCTTGGAAGGAATTTACCTTCAGCATGGTGACCCAGGCTGGATCGATCGCACTGCTGCTCTGGATCGGGCTGCTATACCCCAGAGTGATACCTTCACCCTCGGGGGACTACAAGGCAGTCGTTCTCGTAACCACACCACCGCCCGTCAATCACCAGCCGGCTCCGATCCGTGAGTTCAAAGTGCCCGAACCTGTGGCCCATCTCGACACACCCATCCCCGAGAATCTGCGGCTGCCGGCTCCGAAACCACATGTGCGTGGGGAGGAAGCACAAGCTCCCAGGGTGGAGCTGGCGGCCACGAAGCCGAATCTCCCGCCAACGGCTCCCGCGATTCCAAGGCGCCTGGTTCAAACCAACGTATTCTCCACCGGAAGTTCGGCGACGCCGACCATGGCCGCTGCGCCGCAGAAAGTACAAACCGGTGGCTTCGGCGATCCGAACGGAGTGCCTGCGAAGGAAAGCAACAACGGCAAACCGGCCACCATCGCACAACTGGGGTCGTTTGATCTGCCCGCGGGTCCGGGGTACGGAAACGGTACGGGTGGCGCGAAGGGTGCACGCGGAGTGGTGGCCAGCACGGGATTCGGGAACGGAGTGGCAACCGGAGACGGCAGCGGACGGGTGAACACATCGCGTGGCAACGGGGTCGTTCGCCAGGCAGGATTCGGCGACGCCGACGTAACCGCCGTGCAGCAGGGTCGCCCCAAGACTGCCGAGGTCGCTCCGAGAATCCTCCCGGCAGAAATTCTTTCGAAGCCGACCCCGGCGTACACCGACGACGCGCGGCGGGCGCGAATCGAGGGTGAGGTTCTGCTCGAAGTCGTGCTGGAGGCGTCCGGCCACATCCGGGTGTTGCGCGTGGTGCGTGGGCTGGGTCACGGACTGGACGAATCCGCCGTTCGTGCGGCAGAACTGATTAGCTTCAAACCGGCGATGCGGGACGGACAACCCGCGGATTCCACCGCTGTGCTACATATCATTTTCCAGTTAGCCTGAAGCTACGAGCTTCCATGAAGGGGTCTATGCGCAGTCTCAACGGTGTCTGCTTGTCCTTCCTCCTGGTGTGGGTTCTTGCGGTGGGGGTCATCGCTCAGGATTCGGCTCCGGCAACCTCGGATCGCGGGAGCACCCCGCCGGCTACCGTGGTCCAGCTCCCCACTGCAAGCAGCGCTCCCGCGCCGGGTTCTTTTGACCAGGTGGTCGACCGGATCGTCGAGCGCGAACACTTTTTCGTAGCGCAGATGAAACACGCGCACCCTCTGATCGAGACCTACATCCAGAACATGAAGTCGGACAAAGAACTGGGTGCCGTTCCGGTCGCCGACCACTATTTCCTGGGCCGGCTGGACATGAGCAACGGAACGGATGACCGGACGTTCACCGGGCAGCCGGGATTCGGGCGACGGATGCTGACGAGCCTCACCAGCGTATACTCGATGCACTTCCTGCCGCTTGGCTTCGCCCAGATGGTGATGCTGGACGACGATTTCCAGAAGAAGTACTACGACCTGGCGTTTGTTCGGCGCGAATTCCTGGGCGAAATCCGTTGCCTCGTCATCGACGTACACCCCAAGGACGATTCTGGGAAGGGCCGGTTCCTCGGCCGAATCTGGGTTGAGGATCAGGACTACAACATCGTTCGCTTCAACGGCACCTACTCTCCCCATGCACGCACCGCCTACTATCTGCACTTTGACAGCTGGCGTCTGAACATGCGGCCGGGAGTCTGGTTGCCCGCCTACGTGTACAGCGAAGAATCAGACCTTAAGTACAAGATGACGCAGAACCTCCACTTCAAGGCGCAGACCCGGCTGTGGGGCTACGACCTGAAGAACCTGGGCCGCACCGACGAATTCACCTCCATTCAAGTCGACACGCAGTCCGTCAAAGACCAGAGCGACGCGGGGCAGGATGCAACCCCAGTGGAAGCCCAACGTATGTGGCAACACTTAGCGGAAGAGAACGCAGTCGAACGTTTGCAGAGGATCGGTCTGCTGGCGCCCAGCGGCGACGTGGACAAAGTTTTGACAACCGTGGTGAACAACCTCATCGTCACCAACAATCTCGAGATTCAGCCCGAAGTTCGGGCACGGGTGTTGCTCACCTCTCCGCTCGAGTCGTTTACGATCGGTCATACGATCGTCATCAGCAAGGGATTGCTGGACGTGCTTCCGGATGAGGCGTCGCTCGCAATGGTGCTGGCCCGGGAATTGAGCCACATCGCGCTTGGGCACCAGATGGATACCAAGTTCGCTTTCAACGACCGGATGTTCTTTGCCGAGGAGGATACTTTCTCAAACCTCAGCTTCAGGCGGAGTTCGGGAGACGAGGAGGCCGCCGACCAGAAAGCTCTCCAATTGCTGACGAACTCGCCCTACAAGGACAAGTTGGGGAACGCAGGCCTGTTCCTGAAGGCTCTCCAGGCGCGAGCGCCGGAGCTTAAGAATCTGATCCGCGCGCGCCTGGGCGACAGCCTGGTGACTGGAAAGACCCTGCACATGTCAGCCCTGCTGAGCTCGTCTCCTCAACTCGACGAGCGGAAGAAAGATCAGGTCGCTGCTCTGCCCCTGGGAGGACGCATCAAGGTCGACGCGTGGAGCAACGAGACGGCCCTGGCAAAGACCAAGCCGGTCGCGCTGCTGTCCGCCCGCGAGAAGATGCCGTTTGAAGTAACCCCGGTGTTTCCCTACCTGATGAGGATCTCAGCCTCAGGGTCGGAAAAGGTGGCTTCCACGGCCCCTGCACCGGCAGCGAAGTAGACGGCGGGCTGGATTGGGCAGCCGGCGCGAACCTCAGCGATCAGCACGCGCACAAGTCGCTCAGTAGCACCAGGAGAGGTAGATTGCGCCCGCGAAGGTCGGCACGACGTGCCAGCGGGCGAAATAGGCCTGCGTCCGGCCTTTACTGAATAGCACTCCCGACTTGCGAGAAAACAGTGTTCGCGTTCGTACCGATCAACCGGATCGTGCCGACCACGATCACCAAAATGACCGCGAGCATCACAGCATATTCCGCGATGTCCTGTCCGGACTCGTCTGACCACAACTGATGCAAGAACTTGATCACGGGCTCCCTCCCTCGATTGCGGATAATCCTGGGCATTAAAGACAAAACTTTATGCCCAGAAGTGCAAAACTTTTCCTAGGCGTGCTTTGACCACCATGCTAGCTTCGATCCTCCCTGGTGCCAATAGCACCGAAGTGACCCGGCATGGCACGAAAGTGCCATACGGCGCCTGCGACGGTTCCCCTTGGGATTCGCGAACCTAAGCGATACTCTTCAATGGCAATGCTTGATTGACGGCAAACAGGGCTAGTTCCAGCCTGGTTGAGACACCCAACTTGTCAAAGATGTTGCTCAAGTGATGTTTCACCGTGTCTTCGCTGATTTTGAAGTATTCGGCGATTTCTTTGTTGGAATACCCGGCGACGACCGCCGACACAATTTCCAGCTCTCTCGGAGTCAGCCCGAATTTCTTCTGGCGGGACTCCTCGCTGGAAGACTGAACCAGGCTGCGGAGATATTGAACCAGGTTGGAAACACTCTCGCGTCCCACCCAATATTCGCCCGTCATGACGGTATGGATACTCTTGAGCAAAAGCTGAGTGGCCGAGTCCTTGAGCACGACTCCGCGAGCCCCCAACTGAAGCGCTTCGACAATCTGGTGCTTCTCCGCAGCGGCGGTCAGTAGGATAACCTTTACTCCATTGCCACCTGTCCCCACGCTCAAGTCGCGCAGGGCCTCCAAACCGGGCTGACGAGGCATGGCCAGATCCAGCAGAAGGATGTCGGGCTTCAGTTGACGGGCAAGCTTGACAGCGTCAGCGCCGTCCGACGCCTCCCCAACGACTTTCAGGCCCGGCTCAGCTTCGAGCAGCCGTCGCAAACCATCCCGGAAGATGGGATGATCATCGGCAATCACGATGCGGATGGGCTGTGATCTTCTATTGTCCATAAGCGGCTTCCCGGTGCTGCGGCACGCTAACCTCTAGCCGCGCCCCACGGTTCGGGTTCGATTCTATCGTGAGTTCCCCTTCAATCAAACGGACGCGCTCCCGGATGACCATGGGGCCTTTCCCCATTTTGTCGAGTTGTTCCTGGGAGAATCGCCCTGAAAACGGGAACCCCTGCCCATTGTCTTCGATGGCGAGCTGCCAGTGACCGTCGGCCGAAATCAGGCTCAACAGAACTTGACGAGCGGCACTGTGTTTGCGAACGTTGACCAAGCCCTCCTGGACGATGCGAGCCAGTTCGCGGCATACGCGCTGAGGCATTTCCACCTCATCCATTTCCGCAACAAAGCGCGCGCTGATCCCGGTTTCCCGCTGGAAACGCTCCACCGTGTCCCCGAGATACCGCACCAGGGTTGACGAATCCACATTGAGGGACTTCATCTGCTGCATGAGCTCCCGCAGCTTCAGCACCTCTTCGCGGAGAAGGCCCTGGATGCGTCCCAGTTCGCTGGTCAACGGACTGGACTGGGCTGCCGACTGACGACGCAACACATCCACCTGCATCTCCATCGCAATCAGGGACTGCACAGCGCCGTCGTGGAGTTCACGAGCGACCCGGGCACGCTCCACCGCGCCGGCGCGCTGCCGCAGTCGACGCAGAAGATAAACGTTATACACCGCTGGGCCCACTTGCCGGACTAATTCCTGCAAGAAACGCAGGTCATCCTCGCGATTGCCCCCAAAAACCGGGTCGAGAAGAAAGATTCTGCCCCACCATTCCTGGCCAAAGAGGAACGATACCGTCGCCAGCGACCCAAAGGAATACAGCTTGGCAAGGGACGCCAAGGGCTGCGGGGTCGCATTGCGCATCCGGGTGCCATCGCGGTCGAGCACAATGAACTGATACAGCCCATCCTTGCCCACGGCTAAGCAGGCGTCGGCGTCGGACTCGTACAGATAAGTCTCGCGATCCAGAGGCGAAGATTCGAGCCAACGCAGCTGAGACAGCCCCGGATCCGGGGCCTGCAGGTCGCCCACAAAAACCCGGTACTTGTTGGTCTCCTGGGAAGCGATCAGGGCACGACCAGCTCCATACATGGACAGCAATTCATGGAGGATTGCCTGGAGGGTCCCAGTGAGCCCGGCCTCAACTCGGGCTCGTCCCAGCACGCGAGCGATGATGGCGCGCTCGGCCCGCAGTTGCTTCTGCTGCTCTGCAAGATAACCGAGCAACAGGCCCATCACCAGCAGATAGGCGGAAAGCATGAAGAACCGCTTCGGCTCGAACTGAGAAACGTTCACCGCCAGCCGGGGTAGGCCGTTACGCGTCACCATGTGGTCCATCCAGCCACCGAGGCCGTGCCGGACGGCGAAACTCTCAACCCACAGCAGCGACACTGCGGCCACAGCGGTGCCGAAGGTTTCGCGCAACCCCCAGCGATAGGCAGACGCACCCAGGACGAACACAAAGAAAAGAAAAAACGGGCTTCCCTGCCCGGTGGCAAACAGGGTTACCAGGACAGGCCAGACAATGTCCGCCGCGTGCACGAGCAAGCGAAACGAGGAGGTCGACTCCTGCCGGAAGCGGAGGAGCAGCATAACCACAACGCCGTGCACAATGTAGAGGCCGAGGATCCAGTACGCCCAAGGGGAGTATCCGAACTCCGACGGGTCCATCCAGATGGCAACCAGCGCGGCGATCGCCAGGAAAACGCGGGCGGAGGCCAACCAGCGCTCGATACGGCGTACCTCTCCGGGGGTGATCGGGGCCCGCAGTCTGGAGAACAAGCGATATGCGGTTGCTTGGAACGGTAGACGAATCACGATTCCCCGTATGGGTGGATGAGAACGGATACTATTGATTCAATAGCTTGATAGCAAGTCAAAGTTCGCGCTCCAAGGCCCTCGAGCGGAAGCTCGGGCGAGCCTAGAATCGCCGGGAGCGCGGTTACTGAAGTAACCCCTCAAATACCTTCACCCCGTCTAGAATCGGGACGGAGAAGGAACGCCCTTGTCAGAGCGATCGAAGCTTTGGATCCTGGCTGCCGGAGGCCTGGTCTTTGCCCAGGCGTGTGCCTCCGTCCTGATGACCCCAGGATTCGCGCTCACAGTCTTTAGCGACGTCACCCAGTGCATTCTGCTGCTTTCCGCAACCGCCGCGCTGCTCCCCAACATCGCGCGCAATCAGGGACGAACTCGCCTGTTTTGGATCCTGATGACGGTGGGCATTGTGTTCTGGCTTTCCTACCAGTTCCTGTGGAGCTACATCGAGGTAGTGCTGCGGCAGGAGGTCCCCGAGCCGTTTGTGGGCGACATCGTGATTTTCCTGCATTTCGTTCCCATGATGGCGGCAGTCGCCGTGCAGCCCCACGCACAGCAAAGCGATCACGAAGCCAGACTCGGCCGTCTGGACTTCGTACTGCTGCTGACCTGGTGGGTGTACCTATATTTTGTTGGAATCATACCCTGGCAGTACGCACAAACCGATGAATTGGCATACGGACGGAGCTTCAACGCACTCTACCTGACAGAAAAGGCCGTATTTCTTGCGGGGCTCATCATCATCTGGCTTCGCAGTAAAGGCGGATGGAAGGCCATTTATGGACAATGGCTCGGCGCCAGCCTGGTCTATGCGCTCAGCTCCTACGTTGCCAACTGGGCAATTGTGCGCAACGCGTACTACACCGGAAGCTTGTACGACCTGCCGGTGGCGGCGTCCATGGGGTGGATCAGCGTGATCGGCGTGCTGGCCCAGGACCTGCGGCCGAAGCAGGAGGCCGCACAGCCGACGCCAGGACGCCATGGAGTGTGGGTGGCACGACTGGGAATGGTCGTGATTCTCTCTCTCCCGTTGTTCGCGGCCTGGTCGGTATTTGACGTAACGGCTTCCCCCAGGGTGCGAAATTTTCGCTTAGTCGTCACCCTGGTGACGATGATGGTGATGGGTGGAATTGTTTTCCTGCGGCAGCACCTGCTGGATCGTGAGCTGATCCGGCTGTTGCACACCTCACGGGAATCGTTCGAGGATCTGAAGCACCTGCAAGCACAGCTTGTGCAGTCCGAAAAGCTGGCATCCCTCGGGCAGTTGGTGGGGGGTGCGGCTCATGAGCTCAACAACCCGCTAACTGCCATGCTGGGATACTCGGAGCTCCTGGCGGAGTCTGGGCTCACGGATGAGCAACGGACGCTGGCGGCTAAAATCGCCCAGCAGGTGAAGCGTACGCGAATCCTGATTGGCAGCCTGCTGAATTTCGCCAAGCAGGTTCCCGGCGAGAAGACTCTCGTCGACGTAAACACAGTGGCGCAGACCGCGATCAAGTTGTGCCAGCCGCAATTCAGCACGCACCGGGTCGAGGTGCAAATGAACCTCGCGACCGACCTTCCGCAGCTGTCGGCGGACGCCAACCAACTCCTGCAGGTTTGCTTGCACGTCGCAAACAATGCCCTGCATGCGCTGGAGGAGGTTGGAGGCGGAATTTTTTCCGTGAAGACTCGCCGGAAGGGGGACACCATCGTCCTGGAGCTGTCCGACAACGGACCCGGAGTCCGTGAACCGGACCGCGTTTTCGATCCGTTCTACACTACGCGACCGGTGGGCAAGGGGGCTGGATTGGGGCTGAGCGCCTGCTACGGCATCATCCGAGAGCACCACGGGCTGATCCTGTGTGCCAATCGCGTGGAGGGCGGGACCACCATTCACATTGAACTTCCAGCCGCCGGGACGCGGCCGTTGGTGGCCGAAGAAACACCCGCGACAGCGCCCGCGCAGCCGCCCCCCTCGTCCCTGGCCACACGCCTCGGGACCTAGTCGCCTGGTTGTTTTTCGAATGCTGTTCCGACGGTAGCGATTCGCTCCACCGTACGCTTCAGCTGACCACAGGCTGCAAAGATGTCTCGTCCTCGCGGCCGGCGAATGTAGGTGGGAATGCCCGCATCGACCAGGAGCCGCTGAAAGACCAACACCCGGTCATGTGCAGGTGTTCCAAACCCAATGCCGGGCCCCGGGTTCAGGGCGATCAAATTCACCTTGGCGCTGATGCCGCGGACCAGTTCGACGACTTCACGGGCGTTCTCAACTGAGTCATTCACTGCATCCAACAAAACGTATTCAAACGTCAGCCGTTCTCGCGGGCGCAACGGAAAGGCGCGCGCGGCGCCTACCAGTCTCTCCAGGTTCCACTTTTTATTGATGGGCATCAGCCGGGTGCGCAGTTCGTCGTTCGACGCATTCAAGGAGATGGCGAGCTTCGGGCGAACTGGCTCACGGCCGAAGTCGTGTATGCGAGGGACGATTCCGGCGGTCGAAACCGTCATGCGCGATTCAGGAATTCCAACGCCCTCGACCAGCAGGCGGACCGCTTTCATGAAGTTGTCGTAGTTGAGAAAGGGCTCGCCCATTCCCATGAAGACAAGGTTGACGCGATCCTGGGGTGGGGAAGCCTGCTGGTCGCGCAGGATGGAACAGACCTGGCCGACGATCTCGCCGGCGGTCAGGTTGCGCTTCACGCCCAAAAGAGCCGTGAGGCAAAACTGGCAATCCAGGGCGCACCCCACCTGACTCGATACGCAGATCGTAGAGCGATCCCAGGTTCGCGTCTGGGGACCGGCTTCATCTCCCGCTGCGCTGCCGTCGCCGGCCTCACCTCCGTCTCCTTCGGGCATCCAGACGGCTTCGACGGTCTCGCCGTCGGGGCAGGCAAGCAGGTATCGAACCGTGCCATCTGTGGATTTGAACTTGCTGTCGATGCTCGGCAATCCGATCGAAATGCCGCGGGCCTTGAGATCCTGACGCATGCGGGCCGGTAGGGTCGAAATCTGCTCAGCGGACTGGACCCGATGGCGGTAAATGGACTGAAAAAGCTGCTGGGCGCGGTAGGCGGGCTCCTCGAGGGACTCGATTAGGATGAGTAGTTCGTCGAGGTCGAGTCCGAGCAGCCGATGCTGGGGGCTTTGGTCAGCCACGCGGTTTCACTCTGCCTCCGGAGTCGATTCTAACTGAAGGCCAGGGCGGCAGTGCGTTCTTGCCGCCCTCGCTCCAGGCTGCAGGAATCATCGTAAGTTATTGATTTGATGTGGCTAACTATATTGCACTTCCAGTTGTCCGTAGGTATGTGAGAATTATGTGAGAATAGAGAAATCCCGGCGTGGTGGCCCGCTGGTGGCCAGAGCCCGCTGGGAAGAAGCTTCTATGGCAGAAGAACTACGAAATATTCATCGGCAAGTGCTGCCGAACGGGTTGACCGTCATCTCGGAGGAGATGAAGCATATTCGATCGGTGTCGATCGGCATCTGGATCAAGACGGGTTCGCGCGATGAGGAGCCGCAGTCGAATGGCATCTCGCACTTCATCGAGCACATGGTGTTCAAGGGGACCAAGAACCGGTCGGCGGAGGCGATCGCCCGCCAGGTCGATTCGATCGGCGGCAACCTGGACGCTTTCACAGCGAAAGAGTGCGTTTGCTTCAACGTGAAAGTGCTGGACGAGCACCTGCCGATCGCGTTCGATGTGCTTTCGGACCTGGTGCTGAACCCGGTGTTCGCCGCCGAGGACATTGTCCGCGAGCGGCGCGTGATTTTGGAAGAGATCAAGATGGATGAGGACAATCCGGATTATCTCGTCCACGAAATCTTCACCCAGAATTTCTGGAAAGATCACCCGTTGGGAAAGCCGATCCTGGGCACCAAGGAAACCGTGAAAGGCTTTGAGCAGCCCCTGGTTCTCGATCTCTACCAGAAACGTTTTATTCCCGGAAATTTCATTATCGCCGCAGCCGGGAACCTCAATCACAAGCATTTCGTCGAACTGGTGGCGAAGCACTTCGATCAGATGAAGCCAGCCAAGAACGGTCTTCACGGCGTGCCTCCCAAGATCGTGCCGCGGATTACGTTGCGCAACAAGAAATCGCTCGAACAGGTGCAAATCTGTGTGGGAGTCCCTTCACACCCGATCGCGCACCACAAACGGTTCGCCTCCTACGTCCTCAACACATTGTTGGGTGGTGGCATGAGTTCGCGGCTGTTTCAGAACATTCGTGAGCGGCAGGGACTGGCTTACGCAATCTATAGCGATTTGAATCCTTATCGCGATACCGGTTGTTTGTCCGTGTACGCGGGGACGTCACGCGAGTCAGGCGCTAAGGTGGTGCAATCCATTGTCTCGGAGTTCAAGAAGCTGAAGTCAGAGGCCGTTCCGCCAGAGGAAGTGCGCCGCTCCAAGGACCAGTTGAAAGGCAGCCTGATGCTGTCGCTCGAATCTTCCACTGCGCGTATGTCGAACCTGGCCCGCCAGGATATGTATTTTGACCGGTTCTACGGTATGGATGAACTGATCGAGAAGATCGAAGCGGTAACGGCGGAAGATCTGCAGGAGATGGCGAACGATTTCTTTCAAACCGAGTCGATCGCGGTAACGGTGCTGGGGAATCTGGACAAGCTCAAAATCTCCCGCGATCAGTTGGCTTGTTGAGTTGTGTTAACAGAGACGCGAAGAATCGCGTCTCCCCCTTTCGTTTCGTTGCGCGGTCCCTTCTGAAAATGAGCGCGCGCTTGCCATGAAACAGGATCCCATCAAGCACACGAGAGGAAGAGAACAAGAATGCCAAGAAGACGACATGAAGAAATAGGTCCCGCCTTCAATCACAGAGATCTTCCGGGCAGTGGAACTGGCAGTCCGCCTGGCCGCTACCCGGATCGCTTTCCTTCGTAGCCCCCCGCCCCAAGGGGCCAGCCCTGCGGGCTGGCTGGCCTGTCCGTCCTGTGGTTCTCCATCTTCCGAATCAACATCTCACAAACCAGGGTCGGTCGCCAGGGAGGGCCACCGCTCTACGATGAGCCGCGGCTCAGACGATGGAGGAGAACACACGACTCGCGCGCTGAGATACTGCCGCAAGCAGCGCACGCACGGAGCATATCCTTGGCGCAAGGCGTCGGCCGCCGACATCATTCGTAGATTTTCTGCATCGTGTTTATGCAGATACTTGCAGCCCGGAACATGAAAAACCTTGCCGTCGTCTGAGACCGCGACCATCAGGCTCGCGGGAACCCCGTGCGGCGGCATGGCGAGTGGCGAGCGAAGATCGGGCTGCCTGAAGACCGAAGAGTTTCCTAGGGTCAGACCGCCGGCGATCAGCGCCGTCGCTGCCACTGCTAGCATCCATAGCGAACGCGCACTCCGGAATCCGGATGACGATGTCTCGTCGGCCAGCCGGCGCTGCAAGCGCTGGCTGAAACCGGCCGGGAGTTCGAACAGGCGATCGTCGCCGTACAGCTGTACGACATTGCGGGTCCCGTCGAGCACGGCGGTGCAGTGCTTACACTCTTTGAAGTGTGCTTCCATCGTGGCGCGCAGCGCGGGATCCACTTCTCCCTCAAGGTAGTTGGAGATCTCCTGCCAGACGTGTTCACAATTGACTACCATGGTTTACTCCCCTTCTCGAACGGCAAGCGGGCGAACCAGGCGCCGCTGAGCCCGGGTGCAAGCATGTCCCGGAGCATCAGTCGCGCACGCAGCAACCGTGTTTTCACCGAGGCCCTTGAAATCCCGAGCACCTCAGCCGACTCCTCAATGCTCAACTGCTGGACGTCGCGAAGTATGAAGACCTCGCGATATTTCTGGGTGAGCATCGCGACTGCCTCCGCCAACTTCTGACGAATCTCTTTGCGCTCCAGAGCTTCGGAAGGAATCTCGCGCCAATCGGCGAAATCGCGCGGCGTGTAGTTCCCGTCTTCCTCCTGACGCTCCCCGATCGGTTCCATGATCTCCGAATGGGCCCTGCGCCGTCGCATGAGCGCCTCGTTTACCGCGATCTGAATCAGCCAGGTGCTGAAGCGAGCTTCCGCGCGAAACTGCTTGATGTGCGTGAAGGCCTTGAGAATCGCCTCCTGGGCTGCGTCTTCGGCGTCGGCTTCATTGCGCAGCACAGCAAACGCGGCGCTGTAGACGCGACCCTGGTAAGGCTTTACCAATTCGTAGAAGAGCTTCTTCTCGCCGGCCTGCACGCGCCGAAGCAAGTGCTGCTCGCGCACCGCGGCGGGGTCTGCCGTTTCCACCTGAATACTCGTTCTCCGGGGCAGGCTGCCCATGCCATCGCTCTCTATGTGCGTGACCGCGGACTACCGGGAAAGATACTCCGGATTCTTCTTCCAGCCCGTGAGCATAGACACCAAGTTATTCCAGCCATGCAGAATCACCATAATGAAGTGGCCCACGATGAAGAACAGAATGGCCCACATCACCAGGAAATGCCAAAGCCGCGCCAGGGGAAAGCCACCCATCGGCCAAGCCAGCCAGGAGAGTTGCACTGGCTTCCAGACGACGAGCCCCGTCCATACCGAAAGCGCCCCCAACCCGATTGCTGAGGTGTAGGCCAACTTCTGAAGCGGGTTGTAGGCCTCCGTCTCCGGAGGCTTCGGTCCGAAAAGAAAATAGTGTCTTGCCATGGGCCACACGCCTCGAACGTCGCCGGGGACAAACAAAACCTGCCGATAGTTGCCGGAGAAGATCTGGTAGCCCAGATAGAACAGGCCGGTTACGCCGTAGATCCACATGAAGGTGAGGTGCCACTGCAAGCCGCCGCCTAACCAGCCGCCAATCGCAAATGCCTTGGGCCAATGGAGAAGATCTTTCTCAGGAATCTTGGCACCGAAGCTCGGGAAGGCTCGAAAAATCTGGAAGCCGCTTCCAACCATGACAAACAAGGAGATCACGTTCAGCCAGTGCGTAATGCGCACCGCCCACGGATGCTCGTAGACTGCCTGCACGGACGCACCGGTCTTCGCGGTTTCGAATTCAACGACGTCAACTTGCACCCTGTCACCCCCGCGAAACTTATAGCCCGTAGAACCACGAATACCCCTGGTCTTCCCAGTAGCCGGCGCGTTCGAGAACGTGGCTCACTTTCAGATCCGTGAGGTATTTTGCCTGCTTGTAGCCGATCTTGGTTGGCACGTTGAGACGGACGGGCGCGCCATGCTCGCGCGTGAGCGGCTGGTCGTACATCTCGTAACAAAGCAGTGTCTGAGGGTGCATCGCCGTGGCCAGGTCGAGCGATTCATAGTAGTCGTCGGCACATTGCACGCTAATGAATCGGGCGGTGGGATCGACTCCGATCAGCTTCAGGAATTCGGAAAGGCGCGTGCCGCCAAACCGGCCGATCACGTCCCAGCCCTCGACGCATACGTGCCGCGTGTTCTGTCGCATGCGGGGCAGCGCCTGGATCTGCGACAGGGTATACTCGCCCGGTTTCTGGACCGCACCGCTCACCGTCAAAGTCCAGTTTTCTAAGATCACACCCGGATCGTCAACGTCATAACCGTTGATCGGAAACTTCTCGAAAGCAGTGAGCTCGGAATCATCGAAGGTGGAGGCCAGATGTTCAGGCCGGAAGAGCTTTTCAGAGGCCCAATCGCTGAGACCGAGCCCGGCTTTCAGCAGCGGCGCGCGCAGCCTGGGAATTGCGAACGCGCCCAGAGCCACCGCTGGGGTCAGCTTCAGCAACTCTCGCCGGTTCATTTTCTTGAACTTGCGCTCATCCATTCAGAAATCTCCAAAGACGAAAGATCGCCATTCACCTAGCGGCGACGCCCATGGGATTCGCAGCATACGGTAAAGTTACACGATTTCAAGCAGTTTTGGCGGAGGGGCGGGGGTACGTGCCGGCGGAAAACGCTGCGGTTGGAGTTGAGAAACGGTATCCCTTCCTGTCGCACCATGCATCTAATGAAGCAAAAGCCGACAGCCTCGGCCCCGGTGACCAGAGCAAGAAATCCGAGACTGTTGGGTCGTGGATCGGAGGATGCTATGGCACAGGTGATTGAGTTCTACATTCCGAATCGCTTCCGGAAAAAGGTGAAATGGGTTCCTACCACCCAGCGGGGAAAGGTCCTTGAGTTCCCTGCCGAAGTGAAGAAGTCCGCATGAACGACCGCGAAGGACTTCAACCAAACGCCCGGCTCACGAGTGCTCGTGGGGCCGGGCGGTCGAGCGTCTGGGAAAGGAAAAGGAAGGATGGCTAGCGTCCGGGGTTGAGTGGTTCTGGGATCTTCCCTTCCTCAAAGACCGTTCGTGAAGCCCTTCGTGCGCGGCTGGCAAATGCAGAAGGGTTCCTCGTCCGTGAAGTCGCCGGTGACCTTGTGGGCGCCCGCGCGGCATTCCATGCAAAGGTTGCGGAATTCGCAGCAGCCGCAGTTCCCTTTCAGGTTGCTGGCGTCGCGAGGTCGTGGAATACCGTCCTGTTTTTTCAGATGTCGACGATGGTCTGTTTGCGCAGTTCGCCCGCGATCGCGGGCGGACAGCCGCAGGGATAAACTTCACCTTCATGTGAGGTGAGGCACGCGCCGGTTCCCTCCAGCCAACCCTTGGTCATTGCGTTGCGATCGGAAGGATGGCCAGCCCGGATGTCCCACCGGCTGGCCGACCCCCGGGGGCTTTTTTTGCTCACGCAGACCCGATTCCCCCTTGGCCGCTTCTCCATTTCTTGAACTCCACTCCAGCAGCAGCTGGCACGTGTTTCCCCGGCCGAGCGGGATGGACCAGGCGAGCTTACCTCGTGACCGGCATCGCTGTATTTCTCGCTGAACTGCTCGGCGCACCTTGAAGCACGCATCCGAGTGCTCCTCGAGGAAGCGGAGAAAATCCTCGCGCTTGACGAAGTTGACCTGGCAGGGGCCGATGGTCTCGGCAGTCAGTTCGTAGGGCTGCCTGTAAACGGCGGCGCTGAGGCCCAGAACTTCCCCCGGTTCGGAAATCTTCAGGATGAACGCCTTGCCATCGGTCGCGCAGATGGAGAGCTTTACGCGTCCCTATGCGGAGGCCGAAAATGCGCGCGGAGCCTGGCCCCCGACAAACGGGACCGCCCGCTTGGGACCGGCGGGGGCATACTTGATCGCTTCGAAGGACTTCAAGCGCCGAGCTGGGTAGGTCACGGGAAAATGCGCTCCGCCCGCACTTTGCGGGCAGGACAGGTTTCGATTGATAGCCAGTCGGCATGGTCGGAGCAGGGGTTGCCCCCTCATGAGGCTTCCCGCAACGGGCCTGCTTCGGAGCCCCAGGGGTCCTCTCAGGCCATGCGCTTGAAAGACTTACGGGCATGCCCCCCGGCCAGACGCATGTGACCTTCGTCACCGTGCCAGTGTCCAGCCGCGGCTAGTAACAGTCCACGGTGACTCCTGCCACAACTAGATGGGACGGCGCTCTCAGAGGCGGATTCCTTGGGGTTTTTCTGGCTTTGCGAACCATTTCAGGGCATACTTAGGGTGAACGTATGCCTTCCCCAAACCAACGCTTAGGTGGGGCCCGCATGTTAGAACAGCTAGAGAGACAAGAGGTCGAGGAACAACAGATCGAGCCCAGGGTGGTTGCTCCCCCTGCGTTCCCAGTGGAAGACGACCAGCGGCAGCGCCGGCGGATGGTAATCGCTCTTATCCTGCTGTTGGTGGCGCTCGGATTAGTACTGGTCAAGGACCGTGACTTCTGGTTTCCGTTGACGGATACGACGGCGGCCGAGTCCGAACCGACGGATGACGCAACACCGGTAGCGACGGTTGAGGCAGCCAGTACGGCCACTCCCGCGGCCAAGCCGGCGATTCGAACGCTGAGTCCATCGCTTTCGACAGCCAAGAGGAAACAGCATTCCGTGGCGTCCAAAGCCCCGGAAACAACGGCTCCCGCAACTCCCACGGTGACAGCCACGCGGGCCGTCCTGCCGCCGCTCCGAGTGGATATCGTAACGGGGGGCGACCAGCATCTGCAGGTTAAGCCGGGAAGCGCATCGGTCAAGGTTGATCTGCAACCAGGAACGGTGGCCCCGCCCATTTCCGAAACGGAGCGCGGGCAAACTGAAATGGCCAGCGTTGGTACGGCCCCTCTCACCAACGCTGGAGAGCGGGTGCAGATGTCCACTGACACCAGGCAGGCGCTGTCGCGTCCGGTGCGGCCTGAATATCCGCTGCTGGCCCGACAGATGAAGGTGGAGGGCGCCGTCGTGCTGCAGGCATTGATCGGGAAGGATGGCGGGATCCAGAATCTGCACGTTCTGGGAGGGCCGACAATCCTGGCGGAGGCCGCGCGCGAAGCCGTGAAACAATGGCGCTTCAAGCCCTATTTCCAGGATGGGCAACCGGTGGAGACGCAGGCGCAGGTCACGGTGAATTTCAAGATTGAGGCACACTGATCCGGAGCTTGCCTCCGGAGACTAAAAGGGCGGCGCTCGTGCGCCGCCTTTTTTATTGGAGATGAGGTACAGACAATCAGCGATGATGCCGCAAAAAAATTAACGAGCGTCCGGACTCTTTCGAATCACGGACGCCCGGGCAGCCCTCCCCCAGAACTGCTCGCTGAACAAGGTAAACGGGAGGGCGGCTTCTGCAAATAGCACTTCCGTGCTACTCACCACCCACTAACGTGCCATGCCAAAGCCTTGTCTGGCAGGCGCTTTGAAGGAGTTGTGGAAAAGGAAGCTTCAAGCCGGTGCCGCGCCCTCAGGGGTGGGGGGCAACGGGGGCGCCGCCGGAGCGGTCGACTCGGGCAGCGGAACCGGCTGGGGCGGAGGCAAAGCGGGGGCTACGGCCATTTCGTGAAGGTACAACGCAGCCGCTGAGGCCCGCTGCCAAAAACGGACCCAGAGCAACAGGATCAGCATGATTTGGATTATCAGCAATGCCCCTAGGATGTTGCCCGGAGGCAGCAGCACGTGCCAGCCCCAAACTCCTCCCACCAAAACCAGCAAGCCCATCAGGGCAATCCCCACGTAGGTGGCTAGCAGGCGAAGCAGATGCCGACGCGCGCAACGGAATCCTGCGGCGACCGACTTCCGGACCGCACGCTGATCGCGCAGCACAACATCGACCTGTGCCAGGTCAAACCAGACCCGGATCACGGTCAGCACGAGGAAGGTTACGAGCAGCGTGGTCAGTTGCGTATAGAACGGCAGTTTCTCGTTCGTACTCTTACCAGCCGCCTTTACCAGAGCACCCTGGGCGCCAAGGAGCAGGCCAGCGATGGGGCCAGCGACGATGGCGAAAACCAGCAGCAGCCGGACAAATCTCCACAGGTTGCGTCCGCAGGTGCGGAAGAACTCTTCCCGGGAGAGCTTCCCTTCCGCCGCGTACCCTTCGAGGACTCCCGGCAAGCAGAACAACGTCACCAGGAAGAACAAGAACCCGAAGTACATGGCCGGCATGACGGATCCCATGAACGGACCCCATTCCGGGCGGGTGACCATCTCAAAGTAGACCGTGAGGTCGAAGCCATGCAGGAGCCGGTCGGCGAGCAGACTGCGATCGAGTACGTCATGCACATGGTTGCGGAAGGCAGCAGCACCGAACTGCGCCAAGGTCAGGTTGAGCAGCCAGAACCAGAAGATGTAGCGCTTATGACGGTTTACGATGCGAAGACCCGCTGAAATCAGGCTTCCTTCGTCGTTCATTGACTCTTCTCTCCTAGACCAGCCACCATGTGAGGAACTGGGCCAACAACTGGCTCACGAAGCACCAGTAGTTGGCAAGCTTGCGGGTTGCCGATAATCTGGGCTCGCCGGTTCGACTGTTGTTAAAATCGTTGCGATCCAGCTTGATGCTGTGGTCTGGATCAACCTCCACCGACTCGATTTTTGCTTTCTTCTGGTATGTGAATTTCACCCATCGATCCTGGCCGTCCCAGTGTTCCCGGACCTTTTCACCATTGTCGAACTTGACCTCGACATCGACCGGAAAGACGAACTCTCCTTTGCGGTGGATCCTGACTCGCGATTCGTAAACCGTCTCGCCCTTCTTTTCCTTTGGGTCCTTTTCGTACCAGTTCTGAGGATCGGAACTGATCCTCATCACCTCATAGTCGAGGACCTGGGTACCATACACGGCCGGGTTGAAATACCAGCGCAGATCCTTACCCGAGACTTCCTCGATGGTCTTGAGAAAATCCTCCTTGGTGGGATGCGTGAAGCGATAGCGCATGAAATACACGTGCAGGGCTTTTTGCACCGTGTCTTCACCAATGAGCTTCTCCAGAGTGAGCAGCACGCTTGCGGTCTTGCCATACGTGATGCCCCCGTAGGACCCAAAACTGGCGTACTGCCAGGCGTTGCGCGCCATGGGGTCGAGATCGGCCACTCCGAGATATTGAATGCGCTGCACCTCGCGCTCTCCGGCCGTGACTCCGAACTGGTGCAGGAATGAAGTATCGCGACCGAGGATATCGTCCAGGACCTTCACCTCCGTATAGCTGTTCACGCCTTCGTCCAACCAGGCGTCTTCGAATTCATTGGTAGCGACCATGCCATACCAATATTGGTGGCCGAATTCGTGTTCCACGACGATCTCAGGCAGGCAGATACCGTCCGGCATCCACCAGGTCGTGTCGCCGGTGATGAAGGTCGGATATTCCATACCGCCGGCGGCGGAATCGGGTTCCGGGTCGACGAGCGTCAGGGTCTTGTATGGATACGGGCCATACCAACGCTCGAAGCGATCCAGGCTTTCTTTGAGAATCTTGGCGTGGCGAGGTTCCTGGCTCCAGTGCGCGGGCTGCATCAGCAGGCGCAACTGAACGGGCCCCATGGTCCCCTGGAAGATGTCTTCGGCAACCCAGTAGCGCGGGCTGGCAGTCCAGGCGAAGTCGTGGATATCGTCGCCGTGGTAGGTGAGGGTTTGAGTACCGTCGGCATTCTTGACCTGGTTGACCAAGAGCCCGGTAGCACCCACCACTTCGTACTGCGGAAGCGTGAGAGCCACATCGTAGACGCCGAAATCGGCGAAGAATTCGGTGGTCGCGTGGAATTGATGGCAATTCCAGGCTCCGTTCCACCACACACCGACTTTCGGGAACCACTGGCCGCCGAGGACGAAGTCGCGCTTCCAACCGGTTCGCGCCTGGGTCTCGGGAAACTGGTCGTGAAATTTGATTTTGAACTGAATGTAATCCCCGGGAGCTACGGCTTTGGGGACGACAACCTGCACCACGGTCTTGTCGTCCTTGTTCCCATCCTCCGGTTGAATGAACTCGAGTTTCGAGATGAGATCGCCTTCGCCCACAACTTCGAAGCTTTTGATCTCCTCCGAACCGTAATCCTTGTCTTCCCACTTCTCGTAGGCGACGTCCCTGGTGCCCATGGCCTTGGCTTCGCGGATCCAGGTGGCCTTGGGCTGAAAACCGTTGAGATAGAGATGGAAGGGAAAGTGGTCGAGCGGCTGGCCGGTCAAGTTGTGATAGGTCAGGAGTTCGGTTCCGTCAAGAGAGTGTGTCTTGGGATCGTACTTGGCCTCGATTTTGTAAGCGACAACCCGTTGCGAGAGCGGGGTCGAGGAATTGATCGCACTGGTGGTTTCCGAAATGAGCGACAGGGTGGCGGAGTGCCCGGCCACGGGAGTTGTTGCAGCCTGCGAATAAGCCAGTGTTTGAAAAGCCAATACGGCAAACAGAAGCACAGACTTTCGTGGAAGAGCCATCGGGCGAACCCCTGTGGACCGAAGGTAGGCTCGCCATCATATCGCAGGGAGTCAACTTGCGTCATGGATGGGTGCAGGCTCCAGCCAGGTACGCATCGAATGCGGCGCTTCCCAGCAACTCTGGCCGCATGCTCACGGAGGGCTGCTGGCTTCGCAAGGGATTCTGCAATCAGATCGCGCATCCGCCGGACAAGCCTGAGGCCACCTGGCGTCTGATCCCGCCGAACTGGACAAGGCCTACTTCCAGACCACCGATGTTCTCCTTCGTCCTGAGTTTTCCGGGAACCGCGAAACCCCTCGACCAGGGCCTTATCCTTTCGGGGAATTCACGGCCACGCCGATTTCATGGTCAGCATTCGCGAACGGGCATGCCGTGACGACGGGCACAGTGGTTCGTGGGTTCCCCAGTCAAGCCTGGCGAAAACCGGGTCTTTACCGTCGCTTTCGGCAAAGCAACCTCGCCTATTTGGGGGCCCTCCGGCCTTTGCGGCACCGGGTTTTCGTCTGCTTCCGATAGAATGGGCAGTCCGCGATTATTCGCTAGCCCGGGAGGAAACTGAGTGTTCATCGGCGTTCCGAGAGAGACATATCCAGGGGAGCGGCGCGTCGCGCTGGTTCCGTTGGTGGTTCCTATTCTCACCAAAGCCGGCTTCGAGGTGCTGGTCGAATCGAACGCCGGGCTGCAAGCCGGCTATCCGGACGCGCAGTATGTTGAAAAAGGTGCGCAGATCGTTCCATCACGGTCCACTCTGTTTGGAAACGCCGACGTCATCGTCCAGATTCTTTGTTACGGCTCAAACGATGTCACCGGCAAGGAAGACCTCGAATTGCTCCGCCGGGATCAGGTTCTGATCGGCTTCCTGCGGCCCTTCGGATCGCGGGAAGCTATCCAGCAAATTGCCGACCGAGGCGTAACTGCTTTCTCGGTCGAGCTGGTGCCGAGGACGACTCGCGCCCAAAGCATGGATGCGCTCTCCTCGATGGGCACGATTTGCGGATACAAGGCGGTCCTGATTGCCGCTGACAGCCATCCCCGGATTTTCCCCATGCTGACGACGGCGGCGGGGACGATCACACCCGCTCGCGTATTCGTGATTGGCGCCGGAGTGGCTGGCCTGCAGGCGATTGCAACGGCGCGAAGGCTAGGCGCGGTGGCGTCGGCCTACGACTTGCGCCCTGCCGCCAAAGAGCAGGTGCAAAGCCTGGGTGGGCGCTTCGTTGAGCTTCCCATCGAAGCGAAGGACGCCCAGGATGCCCGTGGCTATGCGCGAGCGCAGGACGAGAATTTCTACCAGCAACAACGGGAACTCCTGGGACGCGTCGTCAAGGAGAGTGACGTGGTCATCACCGCCGCCGTGATCCCGGGGAAAACATCTCCCATCCTGGTAACCGAAGAAATGGTCAAAGGGATGGCGCCCGGCTCCGTGATTTTTGACTTAGCCTCCGAACGCGGCGGGAACTGCGAACTGACCAAAGCCGGCGAGACCATCGTAAAACACGGTGTGACCATCATCGGAGCCATCAACGTGGCAAGCGGAGTCCCCTATCATGCCAGTCAGATGTACGCCCGCAATGTCACTGCATTTCTGCTGCACCTGATTAAAGACCAGAAGCTACGGCTGAACCTGGACGACGAAATCGTTCGCGAGACCCTGGTGACTCATGGCGGTGCAGTGGTGAACCAGCGTGTTCGGGAATTCTTCGGAATGGCCGCGCCCGTTCCGCTGGGCTAGCGGGATTCTCCGGGAGGACAGATGAGCAGTTCGATCCTGATCAATGGGCTCTTCATTTTCATGCTGGCGGGATTCATCGGATTTGAAGTAATCAGGCGCGTCTCGCCCTTGCTGCACACACCTTTGATGTCACTGACGAACGCACTGGACGCGATCGCGGTGGTCGGTGCGATCGTGTTGGTGGGCGAGCACAAGAGCACTCTCTCCGCGGTGCTGGGGACCATCGCAGTGATCGCCGCAACCAGCAACATTGTGGGCGGCTTTCTGATTACGGATCGCATGCTGAAGATGTTCAAGTCCAGCCGTCCGGCAGCCAAACCATGAACGAATTCGCGGGAAACCAGCTCATCATCGAAGTCATTTACCTGGTTGCGAGCGCGTTGTTCATCCTTTCCTTGAAATGGATGAGTTCGCCCACCACGGCGCGGCACGGGGTGTGGGCCGGAGAGCTCGGCATGCTCCTGGCCATCGGCGGCACGCTGCTGCACCACGGGATCGTGGACTATCAATGGATCGCGATCGCGCTGGTGCTGGGTGCCATCATCGGCGTCCCGCTGGGGCGCGTCCAGATGACTGCGGTGCCGCAGCGGACCGCCCTGAGCCACGCCTTCGGAGCTCTGTGCGTGACTCTCGTGGGGACGGCCGAGTTCTATCTACGCACCCCCGACATTTCCCGCTTCATGATGGCGGTGCTGTCGATGGAGGTGATTCTCGGGTCTCTGACCTTCACAGGCAGCCTGATGGCGGCGGGCAAGCTGCAGGAGATCCTGCCGCAGCGCCCGCTGACCTACCAGGGCCAGAATCTCGTCAACTTTCTGCTGCTTGCGATTGCCGTGGTGCTGGCGGTTTACCTGGTGCTTCATCCGGAGGCCCGGCAACTCTATCCTTTCATGCTGGTGATCGCTCTGGCGTTCGGCGTGTTGCTGGTCATCCCGATCGGCGGCGCGGACATGCCGACCGTCATTTCACTCTTGAATGCATATGCCGGGCTTTCGGCGGCTGCGATGGGATTCGTCCTGAATAACAAGCTCCTGATCGTGGCCGGGGCGCTCGACGGCTCCTCCGGTCTCATCCTCTCGGTGATCATGTCGAAGGCCATGAACCGGTCGTTCACGAATGTTTTGTTCGGAGCCTTCGGTCAAGTGCAGGCTTCGGCAGCGGCCAGTGGGGAAGCAAAACCCGTGCGGAGCGCAACGGCCGAGGAAGCTGCCGCCATTCTTTCCGCCGCGAACAAGGTGGTCGTGGTCCCCGGCTACGGCATGGCGGTAGCCCAGGCGCAGCACAAGGTCCGCGAACTGTACGACGCGCTCAGCAAGCGCGGTGTCGATGTGCGCTTCGCGATCCATCCAGTCGCGGGTCGCATGCCCGGGCACATGAACGTCCTACTGGCCGAAGCTGACATCCCGTACGATCGGCTCATGGACATGGAAGACATCAACAGCGACTTTCCGCAGACCGACGTGGCTCTGGTGATTGGAGCGAACGATGTGACGAACCCCGCCGCCCGGACCGACGCCTCCAGCCCCATATACGGAATGCCGATTCTCGATGTGGACAAGGCTCACACGGTGATGGTCATCAAGCGCGGCATGAGTCCGGGCTTCGCGGGCATCGACAACCCTCTTTATTACCTCGAGAACACCCTCATGTTGTTCGGCGATGCGAAGGCTTTCGTGGGAAGCATCGTTCGCGAACTGACGGGCGGCGGGCACAGCTAGCCGTAGCAGTGAAACGAGTTCGGCGAATCCCGGCGCCGCGCTCCAGTGCGTTATCCTCTAGGAATGCGATCGCCGAGACTGCCTGCCGCAGACCAGACCCTGGTGCAGATCGTGGACCGAGCGCTCTCCGATGCAACCCGGAGGAGCGGGTCTTGGCTCGCCTGCCGACCAGGGTGCACGCAATGCTGCCTCGGAGTGTTTTCTATCAGCCAGCTCGATGCGGCACGACTCCAGCACGGGCTCCGGGAACTCGAGGCTTGTGAACCAGAACGCGCCGCACGCATCCGGGTGCGGGCTCGCGCTGCGGTGGGACGGCTGTCGGTGGAATTTCCCGGGGATCCGAAAAACGGGCGACTCGACGAAAACCAGCAAGCGGAACAGCGATTTATGAATTTCGCGAACGATGAACCCTGTCCCGCCCTGGATCCGAATTCGGGAATGTGTGAACTCTATCGATCGCGCCCGATCACCTGTCGAGCCTTCGGGCCGCCCGTCCGGTCTGACGACGGTCTGGGCGTCTGTGAGCTCTGCTTTCACGGCGCGACGGACGAGCAGATCGCGGCGTGTGAGATGGAGGTTGATCCGGATGACCTTGAGTCCGTACTGTTGAAGGAACTTGAGATTGACAGCGGCCGGAGCGGACGAACCATCATCGCCTTCGCTTTGGCAGGTGAATCTCGTCACTGACAGCGTCCCTCATCAGGACTTACCTGCGGCCCGCGGTACTGGGCCTCTTCGCGCTCCACCGGGACGGCGAACTCACCGCTGGCGCGGAACTTGTGAATCAAGTTTTCGCGGCCATGGACCTGACACGACCTTGTCAGCCAAACCGATCGCAGCTCGAGTCCCTCCTGCCGGCAAGCGTACAGGGAAAGTCGCTCTGCTGGAGTGAAGTGCTGGGAGGTTTTGTCCCCAGCGGGAATTGCCCCGAACTGCTCGTTCATCTCGAGCACAACGAAATCCTTAAAGCCCTGTTTGTTCAACCGCCAGGCCGCGCTCAAGCCCGCGCTGCCGCCGCGAGTTCCGGAAGCTAAGCTGCTACCGGCGTCGTGTCCAATGGCATGTTTTGCTGCATGCATGGATTGCCAGTTGTGAACGGCGTTAGCGGATTGCGCGGCTGAGCAGATGGTCGGGCACCCGAGATAGAGAACTGGCGATTGGGATCGCCAGAATGCGATCGGCCTACGGGCCCATATTGACTCGGATCGTTTCGCCTTGAAGACGCGACTGCGAGCTTGCTATTCCTTGGTGGACACGGGAACGACCGCCCTGTTCTTGATGGATCCGAGTTCGAGATAGGCGCTGGAGACCGGGCTGTTTTCGCTCTCGGCTTCGCCGGCGTCCGCATCCAGAGACGTCTCGCGCCAGGATGCGTAAATCGCCGGATACACCAGCAGCTCAAGAATGAAAGAGGTCACAATTCCTCCGACCATGGGGGCTGCAATGCGCTTCATGATCTCCGAACCTGTACCGGTCGACCAAAGAATCGGTATTAGTCCGAGGCTCATGGTGGCAAAGGTCATGAACTTGGGACGCAACCGCTTGGCTGCCCCCTCCACGATGGCCTCGTAAAGATACTCACGGGTGAATCGTGGGTGGTCCCGCCTTGCCTTCTCGTACGCCAAATCGAGATAGAGCAACATGAACACGCCGGTCTCGGCATCGATGCCGAGCAACGCGATGATGCCCACCCACACCGCAATGCTCATGTTGTAGCCCAGAAGGTAGACCATCCACAGCGCGCCCACAGCGGAGAACGGCACCGCCAGGGTGATGATGGCGGTCTTCACCATCGACCGCGTATTGCAGTACAGGAGGAACAGAATCATGGCCAGGGTTACGGGAACCACCAGCAACAGGCGCTGGCGCACGCGCTCCGCGGACTCATACTGCCCGCTCCACAGCACGGCGTAACCCGCGGGAAGCTGAAGCTTGTTCTCGAGCTCGCGGCGGGCCTGAGCCACGTAGTCGCCCGGAGCGCGGTCTGCCAGATCGACAAACACATAGCCGGTAAGCAACCCGTCTTCGTTGCGGATCATGGCAGGACCGTTCAGCATCTGGATGGTGGCCAGTTCTGACAATGGGATCTGCTTGTCGCCGCCAGCCGGCACCAGCACTTTGCCGAGAGCTTCGAGATCCGAGCGGAAATCCCGTTTGTAACGAACATTGATCGGGTAGCGTTCTCGTCCTTCAATGGTCGTACTGACGTTGTCCCCGCCTACCGCGGTGGAAAGAGCGTTCTGGGCGTCCTCCACGGAAAGGCCAAAGCTGGCGAGCGCTTTGCGGTCCCACGTCACATCCAGAAAATATCCGTCGGCGGTGCGCTCCGCGAACACGCTGCGCGTGCCGGGCACGCCCGCCAGAACACCCTCCACTTGTCGCCCGACCTCCTGGATGCGATGGACATCGCCCCCCTGAATCTTCAGGCCGACCGGCGTGCGGATCCCCGTCGTGAGCATCTCAATGCGACCGCGGACGGGCATCGTCCAGTAATTCGAGAGCCCGGGTATCTTCAGAGCCTCATTCATTTCCGAGACCAGTTGCTGCTCAGAAATGTGATCCGACGTAATATGCCGGAGCACCGGAAGCGTCCAGCTCGGAGCCCACGACGAATACCAAACATGCGCCCTGCGCCATCGCGAGTGGGGCTTCAGGACAATCACGGTTTCAAGCATCGAAAGCGGGGCGGGGTCGGTCGCCGTGTCGGCGCGGCCCGTCTTGCCGAGAACGTGATCCACCTCGGGAAAGCTCTTCAGGATGCCATCCGTGGCCTGCAGCAGCTTTTGCGCTTCCGCAATCGAGATGCCGGGCATGGTGGTCGGCATGTACAGCAGAGATCCTTCGTCCAGCGGCGGCATGAATTCCGAACCGACCATCCAGAACAGCGGAATCGTGAGAACCACCAGCGCCAGCGCCCCGGCGATCACCTGCGTCTTCCAGCGCAGAGTCCAGCGAACCACCGGGTCGTAGAACCGCATCAGCGGGCCGGTAATAGGATGCTTTTCCTCGGGGCGAATTTTCCCACCCAGCAGCCAACTGAAGAACCCTTGCAGCCGGTTTCGCGTCAAACCGAACGCTGTCGGCCGACGGACCAAAAGCAGGCGGAGCGCTGGGTCGAGTGTGAGCGCGAGCACGGCCGCAACCAGCATGGCAAAGTTCTTGGTGTACGCCAACGGCCGGAATAGCTTCCCTTCCTGCCCTTCCAGCACGAGCACCGGCAGAAACGCAACTGCAATGACCAGCAGCGCAAAGAACGTCGGGCCGGCAACTTCCTTCACGGCTTCGAGAATAACTTCGTCATACTTGAAGGGCTGCCCGGAGCGTTCATAAATCTCCAGCTTCTTGTGCGTCTGTTCCACCACCACGATCGCCGCGTCCACCAGTTCGCCACAGGCGATGGCGAGGCCCGCCAGCGACATGATGTTGATGCTCACCCCCGTGTATTGCAAAGGGATAAAGGTGAGCAGGATCGCGACTGGAATCGTCACCACCGGGATGACCGCGCTGGGGAAATGCCACAGGAAGATCAGAATGATGACGACGACCGTTAAGATGACCTCAATCAGCGTGGACCGCGCGTTTGTGATCGAACGCCGGATCAGGTCCGACCGGTCGTAAATCGCTACAACCTTAACCCCCTGCGGCATGCCGGGCTCGACTTCCTTCAAGCGCGCCTTCACCCGGTCAATCACGTCGAGAGCATTGCTGCCCTCACGCATGATCACAATGCCGGAGACCACTTCTCCGGTTCCATCCAGGTCAGCGGCGCCGCGCCTGATGTCCGGACCCAACACGACCTCACCGACGTCCTTGATCCGGATCGGAGTCCCGTTTTCGTTCGTAAGGACGATCTCCTCGATGTCCTGGGGGGATTTCACGTATCCCCGACCGCGGATCATGTATTCCGCGCCGCCGAATTCGAGCAGGCGAGCGCCCGTTTCGCTGTTCCCGCGACGCACCGCATCGGCCACGCGGGAGATCGGAATTCCATATGAGCGCAGACGGTTGGGATCTACGTTGACCTGATACTGCTGGGTAAACCCGCCCAGCGATGCCACTTCGGCCACGCCGGGAAGCGCCTTCAAGTAATACTTGAGATACCAATCTTGGTAGGAGCGAAGTTCAGCCAAGCTGTGCTTCCCGGACTCGTCCCTCAGAACGTACTGAAAAACCCATCCCAGGCCGGTTGCGTCAGGACCAATCTCGGTCTCCACGCCCTGCGGCAGTCGGGAGGCGACGCCGGAAAGGTACTCGAGGGTTCGCGAACGCGCCCAGTAAAGATCCGTGCCCTCTTCGAAGATCACGTAGACGTAGGAGAATCCAAAATCAGAGATGCCTCGAACGGTTCGAACCTTGGGTGCGCCTGTCATCGCCGAGATGATCGGATAGGTGACCTGGTCCTCGATGATGTCGGGGCTGCGGTCCCAGCGGGAAAGGATGATGACCTGGGTCTCACTCAGGTCGGGTGTCGCATCCAGCGGCAGATGCAGCATCGACCAGGTTCCCCACAGGCAGCCCGCCGCGACGAATGCGAAAACGAGGAACTTGTTCCGAACCGAGAAGCCGATGACGCGGTTAATCATCCTGGCGCCTCGATCCGGAATCTGCGGCGCTCCTCAACCCTGCATCGGAGTACTTGGCTGGATCCTGCTGAAATTTCCGTTGGCATTTATCCGAGCAGAACACAAAGGTCTCGGTGTGGTAAGTCTCGGAATGGCCGGCGGCCACGGCCTTGCTCCGATCCAAGGACATCCCGCAGACCGGATCCTGCGTCATACTCATCTCGTCGATCGCGTTGGAGCCGTGGGGCGCCGCTGCGTCATGCTTTTCGTTCACAGTCTGCAACGCCCCAGGTTTCATGCGGCTCTCGGAGTCGATCAGGAAGTTTCCCGAGGTGACCACACGATCGCCTTCGCCCAACCCGCGCTTCACGGCGACACGGTTGCCGAAGGGAGTCCCCAGTTCGACCGGCCGTGGCTCAAACACACCGTCGCTGGTTTCAACATAGACAATTTTTTGCAGCCCGCTGTCGAGAACAGCCTGCGCGGGAATGGAGATACCCGCTGGAGCGGGAGTACGAAACTCCACATCGACGAACATGTCAGGGCGAAGCAACAAGCCCGGATTGTCGGCCTCCAGGCGCAGCTTCAGTGTGCGCGAGGCCGGATCAAACAACGGCGGGCTGTCGCTCACAGTTGCATAAACCGTCTTGGCAAGTTCCCGCACATGGACCGCCACCCTCGTGCCCGGTCGCAACACCTGCGCCTCGTCGCTGAAGATGTCCGCGAGGATCCAGACCTTGCTGAGATCAGCGATCCGATAAAACTCGGAACCTTTTTCGAATCTCTGCTGCGGAGAGATGGAACGGGCGAGCACAATGCCCTGCGCCGGCGAGACCACTTCGATGTCACCAGTGACCTGCCGGGTTTTTGCGAGTTCCTTGATCTGCGGTTCACCCATCCCCAGCGTGCGCAGCTGTTCTTCATTGATCCGAATGCTCGAGTCGCTGATCCGGTTCGGGTCGTCGGGGTCACGGGCGGCGTTCTTAACCCGCTCGATACTGGCGAGGGACCCGAGATAGGCCTGCTCCGCATTCCGAAATTCGCGGCTGTAGAACTTGGCCAGCAGCTGGTTTTTCTTTACAACGCTACCTGCGGGACTGTCCTCCAGAGATATGATCCAGCCGTCCGTCCCGGCCATCAAGCGATAGACCCGGTTGTCGTCGGCCGCCACGCGTCCCGTCGTCCGGACGACGCGCGAGCCGGAATTCTTCTCGACCGCTTCCACTTGTACACCAATGAGCTGCTGTCTCTCGGGTGTAATGGAAACGGCACCGGCGGACAACCGAACCTTGGCCCTCGGGTCTTCGCCTTCATACACCGGCTCCAGAGCCATTCCGCAGTCGGGGGCGATACCGGGCTTGTCGGACTTATAAGCCGGATGCATGGGGTCCACGTAATAGAGAATGCGCTTCGCATTCGGATGGCCCTGTTGTTTGGATCCGCCGCTGTAGCGACCTGCGAGGAAGGCGCCAAGTGCGATGATGAGTAAGGAACCGACGGCCGCCGGCTTGTTCATGGTCTTTGCCCCACAAATACAAATTGCGAGATTTTCGCCCGGTAGGTTACTACCCTAGGCAGATTTTTCTCGCGCCCTGGTATTCCGCTCTACACCGAACCGCGCAAGTGATGGGGGATCATTCGATCATGCTCTGCGTGCCCTTGGGAGACGAAACGAGCACTGGTTGCGGCGAAGGTGACTGCATTTCGTACAAAACGGAGGCGGTCCTGAGGGACGCGCCTCCTTCCAAGACTGCCCACTAGTTCGTTTGCGGCTTCGAGAACAGGGCATCTTCCAACTTCGGATTCACGACCACGCTCTCGATCACCATCTTGTGAGTGTCCCTGTAGCCCTCGACGGCAGTCTCAAGGAGGTGCGGAACCATCAGGCCCTGCACCGGTTTGTACTCACGAAGATAAATTGCCACCGGCCGCATCTTTCCGTCCATGCGGCGCGGAGTTCCGTCGATCTTCACTTCCATGAAGGTTTGCGCATCGATCCAGAGGTGTTGTACCGAACCGCTTTTTAGGGTCAGCTTGAGCTTGTAAGCATCGCGCCCTTCGACCTTCTCAACTCCGTCGAGGTCCACTTTGGTGCCCTTGGCCGCATAGTCGACCAACGGGCCATCCAGATCTGCCTGCTGGTCCTCGGCTTTCACCTCATCGGCGGAAAAAGGTTCAACTTCGTTGCGATTGAGGAATGGCCGGAGCTTCCAACCGTTGGCACCGTCATAGACCTGGACCGCGGTCTTGCCCGCGAACTCGATTTCCAGACGCGATTTGCGACCGCGCTTCATCTTCAGGACGAACGGCAGCTGCACCTGCTGTACGTTGTCCGTCTTTTCAGGGGCCACCATTGGGCCGTGCTGGATGTTGCTGGTGGGCGCCACCTTGCTTTGGGCGAACCTGCGACTGCGCGCCGCAGAGTCGCCTCCTCCAGCATCCATCTTGCCGGTCCAAGACATGCTCTGGACTTCCCGCCACGCCTGCAGTCCGCCTTGGGCGGCGATCGTCTTGTCGACGATCTGGCTAGCGGTAAGCTTCGCCGGCGCGGTTTGCGCGTCGGCGGCCGTGACCAGGGGGGTGAAAAGCGACAGGAGAAAGAAAAACAACAAGCTTTTACGCGACATCGATGGATTCACTCCTCGGAAGGTCTCGGGGGAGGAGGATACCCGACGGCCTACTGTACCACAAGTCCGTCGGCGCGAAAACGGCCAATCACAACCTCCACTAAATTCCCTGGTTTCACGATCTTGGACTCGTTCGCGAACACCATCCAGCACACCTGGTTGCTCTTCGGAGAGGAGGTCTGCCGCAGCTGCCCGACCTTTTCCATGGTCGGCACCATGAGCTTGGCCCCGGTCTTCTGATGCTCCGCCCATCGCTCGTCGTGCACCTAGGCGCGTTTGAGTCCGGAAGCGTCCTTCCCCTCCAAACAAAGGGCTGATTGAGAATCGGTCGACTCTTCTCCAGAATGTGGATCAGACCGGCTTGCGGGCTTTTGCTGCTTTTGTCCCAATGCGCACGAGTCCGATGCTTTTCAACAACAGGGAGACTAGTTCGCTCTGCCGTTGCACACCCACCTTCTCGAACAAGTGCTGCAGATGAGTACGGGCAGTCGAGCGGCGTATGCCAAGCGCGCTGCAACACTCATCAAGCGTCTTTCCCTCCATAAGGAGGCTGGCGAGACACGCCTCCATCGAGGTGAGTCCGTAAAGCTGTCGCAATTCGGTCTCGGCCATTCCGACCGGAACCTCGGGATCGAGAATGAACACCAAAGCGGCAGGGGCCATCGGATCCTGCTTCGGGGATGTGCCTTCGACCGAACGGATCAGCAACGTCAGCGGTCTTTTGCCAGAAAGCCGCTGAACGGCGAGGATGGAGTCGGAGGCGCCCTCGGTGGCGGGCTTTGCCGCCTGTTCGATCAGGTCCTTCAGGGCCGGGGTGCACTTTCTCGAGGTCCGAATTGCTCCCCGCGCACTCAACTCCACTCCATCGCGAGTTTCCAGGATCTGCTCAGCCGTCCGATTCGCAAGCAGCAGGTTGCCTCCGGCACCTATGACCGCCAGGCCCACGTTGACCAGATCCAGCGCCTCGAATCCGGCCATGAGAAGATCAAACGTACGACCGACCGGCTGATCCTCCAGCGCGCTATGGCTGACGCCTGAGGCGCCAGCGACCAGTTGGACGCTGGGGTGGCGCGGGGCGGACATTCTAATTGCCAAGTTCGGCAGACTACGCAAGATAGACAATACGAAGCTCCCACGGGCAGCGATTTCTCGCGGCCGCTGAAAACGGCACGGCAATTCAAAATGGGGAGGGATACGAAGCGACTGCCGAGGAAAAGCAGTTCGCGCACAATTTTCCAAATATAGGGGGGGCTCTTACCTGAGTCGGCCGACCGAACACCAGTCGGTGATCATTAGCAGCCCGACCCCAAAAGCAGTTGATCGATTTTACACCATGCTTTTGGTTCGCCCGCCAAGAAAAAATATAGCAACCACCAGGCCTGCCGGGTGAGGCCCCCATGTTTGACCAACCTGGTTACCCGTGTCCCATTGCGCCGGTGATCCACCAGAACCTCTTGGATTGAGGCACTTGGGTGGCCTGCGCGACCAGAAAGGCCAACTGGACACGATGACTCACCTGGGTGGACCAACACATCCGTAACCCCACTACGTAACCAAATGTTGGTGACGAAAGTGCCTCAAGCGCGATCTATCGAGCCTATGGGGAACCCAAACCACGAGGGGATCAAGCGCTAGCAGACTTGAGAAAGGAGCGGGCCTTGGGTTCCTTGCTTCTTGGGCGAACCAGCCCAATACTTTTCAGCAGCAAGGAAACCAGCTCGCTCTGCCGCTGCACGCCCACCTTTTCAAACAAGTGCTGCAGGTGAGTGCGCGCCGTGGACCGGCGTATACCCAGGACTTCGCAGCAATCATCCACGGTCTTGCCCTCCATCAACAGGTTGGCGAGACAGGCTTCGGTGGAAGTGAGTCCATAGAGTTGACGGAGTTCGGCCTCAGCCGTTTCCACGGGAAGCTGAGGGTCTAGGATAAAAATAAGGATTCTGGGGCCGCCCAGATCTTGCTGGGAGGACGCTTCCACGGGACGCACAAGCAGTGTGAGTGGTCTCTTCCCCGAAGATCGCTGTACAGCCAGCACCGTCCCGCTGGTCTCGATTCCTCTCGGTCCCGGACTTCCAACCTGCCGCAGCAGCGCGCTCAATGCGGTTCCACACGCGCCCGAGGCCCGCAAGACTCCGCGCGCAGTCAAAATGATCCCGTCGCGAGTTTCGAGAACCTGCTCTGCGGTCTGATTTGCCAGCAATAGCTGGCCGGAAGCGTCGGCTACAACGACTCCGATGTTGACCAGATCCAGCGCTTCAAAACCGGCCATGAGCAAGTGCAAGGGCCGGTCGCCCCCGCGATTCGGCATGGTAGTTACAGCCCCGCCAGCTTCGTCTCGCAGGCGAGCAACCACCGGGTCGGATTCGTATTGCCTCGGGGACGTCTTACTTGCCAAGCTCGGTAAACTCCGCGATGCGGCCATGACCAACTCCAGAGGATAGATACGCTGGGGGTGCTGACAGCATTCCTGCCGCAGCTCATGTGGGGGCATGACAGCGTACGTTACAACCTACGGGTACCTGGCGAACGGCTGTGGACCTGGTAAGGGGACAGAAACCCCGGGGGGGGGTCCGCTTGCAAACGCAACCACTGACTGAATGTGACTACACCATGGCGTCTCACGGCTTGTCAAGGGGAAATGAGCAAACCCAGGAAAAGCGGCCTCTAAGGCCGCCCGGGTAGTCCAGATCCAACCCGACAAGCGGGGAGTTTCGCCCCGGTAAACTCGGTTCTCTGGGGCGCTCGCCGCCTCCCGATCCAGCCTCAAAAGCTCTCGCGGTCAGCTCTCTAACTTGAAGATTCTCTCCATCCGCAGCCATTTCTCGCCCGGCCTCGCTCCTGGGAGCGACTGCTGAAACTTCCACATGAGGTCTTCCCACTCCTGCACTTTCGGGTTGAGCTGATCCGCCTTGGCCTTCTTTTCGAACGAGAACCTTTCGTTCACTTCCATGACCATGAACATTCGCGTTCCGAGGAGATAAATCTCCATGTCCTCGATTCCGGAGTCGGTTATGCTCTGCGTGATTTCGGGCCAGATTCTCTCGTGATAGCGCTTGTATTCTTCAATAAGGGCGGGCTCGTTCTTTAGATCCAGCGTGAAACAGAAGCGTCTGTTCATTTGGCTCTGCTCAGACCAAGTTCCGGGAGTTGATCTTTTGTGTGAGTGACGGCGGGCACGTATCCTTTGACGGCGTAGTAAAACACGTAGGCATAACAAATCAGCGGAACCACGAAAGCCCGTTGAATGCTGGCAGCATCTGAGATGAGGCCCATGATGGCCGGACCGATGGCACCGCCAATGATCGACATCACCAGCAGCGAGGATCCCAGTTTGGTGTAAGCGCCCAGGTTCTTCAAGCTGAGCGCGAAAATCGTGGGGAACATGATGGAATGGAAGAAGCCGATCAACACAATCGCCCAGACCGGGACAACCCCAGAAGCGAGCAACGCCACCATCACGCAAACCAGGGAACCCGCCGCAAAATAGCTCAGGAGCCGGGGAGCGGGAACGATTCTCATGATGGCCGACCCGGCAAAGCGGCCGATCATGAAACCCACCAGATGCAATTTCAGGTAGTTGGCGGCCACCTTCTCGGGCGTGCCCGGCACCATATGCTGCGCGAAGCGAATGACGAAGCTGGCGACTCCCACCTGGGCGCCGACATAGAAGAACTGTGCAATCACACCCTTGACCAGGTGTCCGTGAGCCAAGGTTCCACGTAGTCCCTGTTCGGCCACATCTTGCTCGCCCTCTTCTCCGGCTTCCTTGATTTCCGGCAACCTTGAGAAATAGATCAAGGCGGCGACGGCGAGAAACAGGCCGGTGATCACCAGATACGGCCCTCGCACCATGTTGGCTTCTGTAATTCGATAGGTTTGCAATTGCTCCGAAGTCATTGCCGCCAGCTGCGAGGAGGTATGCTCCACGCCCGAGAGAATGAATGCCGCGCCCAGCACAGGCGTAATCACGGCGCCGACGGAATTGAAGGATTGAGCAATATTGAGCCGCCGCTCCGAGGTTTCCGGGGCGCCAAGCACCGTGACATAGGGATTGGCCGCGACCTCCAGGAAACACTGGCCGCAGGCCATCACAAACAACGCGAACAGGAAGCATCCATAGACTCGAATTGCCGACGCTGGAATGAACAGGAAGGCTCCCGTCGCGCACATCAGCAAGCCGATCAGGATGCCTCTCTTGTATCCAACTCGTTCCATCAACCACCCGGCGGGCAGGGCGGCGAGAAAGTAGCCCCCGAAGAACGCCGACTGGATGAGAGAGGACTTGAAATCCGAAAGGCCGAACGCTTTCTTCAAGTGCGGAATCAGGATGTCGTTGAGGTTGACCCCGAGCGCCCACAAAAAGAAAAGGCTTGTGATCAGGACCAAGGGCAGCGCGTATCGTTCTCGGTTGCCCGAACTCCGAACCGCTTCCGGTGGGCTCGTCATGATTCCCTTCCCCCTTAGGTGAGCGCACGATCGAGATGTACGTAGCCGCCATCGACGAAGAGATGCTGACCGGTGATGTGGCCGGCCTGGTCCGAGATCAGAAACGTCACCATGGCCGCAATCTCATCCGGGGTCGTCATCCGCTTTTCCAGAGGAATTTTGGAGAGAATTGTTTTCAGCTTCTCCTCCGGGTTTGGGAAAGTGTCCAGCCACTTGCGGTAGAGTGGCGTCATGACCTCCGCCGGGACAATCGCGTTCACCCTTATCCCGTGGTCGAGCAATTCTGCAGCCCACTCCCGGGTTAGCGCCAGAATGGCGCCCTTGGCGGATGCGTAACCGGACGTGCCCCCTTGCCCGGTCAGAGCGGTCTTTGAGCCGATGTTGACGATGGATCCTCGGGAGCGTTTCAGGTGTGGCAACGCGTAATGGGCCATGTTGTAGTAATGGAGCAGATTGCGTCCGAGAGAGCTCACAAATTTCTCCGGAGAACCGTTTTCCAGACCGACTTTGTCGTTCACCCCCGCGTTATTCACCAGGACATCGACACGTCCAAATGCCCGGACAGCTATGTCCACAGCCTTCGCACAGTTTTCCGGAGACAACAGATCCAGCACGATCAACTCGCCAATGGCTCCGCTGGTCTGCAGCTCTCGACGCAATTGACGACCCGCTTCCGCGTCGCTGTCCACAACCACCGGAATCGAGGCCTCGCGGCTCACAGCTCGAACAATCGCGGCGCCAATCCCTTTTGCGCCACCGGTAACGAGTACGACCTTGTCTTTCAGCCGCAGATCCATAAGTTAGCCGTGCAGATTGAAAAAACCACCGTCCAGCGGATAGTCGACGCCCGTGATGAAGGCCGCTTGCTCCGAGCAAAGAAAGAGAGCTAGGGCGGCGACTTCTTCGGGCTCCGCCATTCTTCCGAGGGGCTGCGATTTCGACAGTCTCTCGAACATCTCCTGCTCTCTTCCCGGGTAGTTCTTCTGAAGATAGCGATCCACAAAGGGCGTATGCACCCGGGCGGGTGAGATGCAGTTACAGCGAATGTTGTGACTGAGATAATCCCGGGCGAGCGAATAGGTCATCGCGATGACTGCCCCCTTGCTCATGGAATAGGCGAAACGGTCGGAGAGCCCAGCGGAACCCGCAATGGACGCCATATTCAGAATCACTCCACCCCCGTTGGCCTTCATGTGCCCCACGGCCGCGAACATGCAGTTGTAGAACCCCTTCACATTCACTCGAAAGACGCGATCAAAGTCCTCTTCCGATGTGCTCTCGACCGTGCCGATGTGCGAAATTCCGGCGTTGTTCACCAGAACGTGAATCCGCTCTCTCTTGAATAGGGCCTCAAAGCTGGATTTGACCTGTTGCCGGTTGGTCACGTCGCAGGCGTGGGCCGACCCCGTTCCGCCTGCCTCCTCAATCAGTTGGCAACTAGCCTCCGCGTCTTTCAGATTGACGTCCAGGATGCGAACCGCGGCCCCACTCGCCGCAAACCTCAGGGAGATGGCCCGCCCAATGCCGCTGCCGCCCCCAGTCACGACGGCGACTTTGCCATCGAGCCCGAAATCGTTTGGGTTGCCGCGCGGACTCTTCAGAGGGACACGCCTCTCTTCCACGGAATGAAGTCGTCCTGTGCCTTTAACTCTGCTTTCGTATGAACCTCACCGCTCCCGACCCGGATGACAAGGTCCAGGATGGTTTCTCCCATCTGCTCGACGGTTGATTCCCCGGAGATGATGCTACCCGTGTCGATATCGATGATGTCGCCCATCCGCTGTGCCAGCTTCGAATTCGTGGAAAGCTTGATGACGGGCGCGATTGGGTTTCCTGTGGGTGTGCCCAGGCCCGTGGTGAACAGGACAACGCTCGCGCCGGCCCCGACCTGCGCCGTAACACACTCCACATCATTGCCCGGCGTGCACTGCAGGTTCAGCCCCTGCTCGCTTGCGTACTCCGGATAATCGAGTACCGCGGTTACCGGGGACGTACCACCTTTTTTCGCGGCTCCCGCCGACTTCATCGCGTCGGTGAGCAGTCCATCACGGATGTTTCCGGGCGAGGGATTCATGTCAAAACCCGACCGCACGGCTTGCGCCCGGGTCGCATAGTCCCGCATGAGCTGTATGAAGCGGTCGCCAACGTCCTTTCGCACACTGCGATTGATGAGTTCCTGCTCCACCCCACACAACTCGGGAAACTCCGAAAGGATCATTCTGCCCCCCATCGCTGCCACCAGATCGGCGGTGCGCCCGATGGCAGGATTCGCGGAAATTCCGGAGAATCCGTCCGACCCTCCACACTTCAGGCCCACACACAAATGAGAGAGAGCCGTCGGAGTTCGCACACACTGGTTCGCCTCCATCAGGCCCAGGAAAGTCTGTCGGATCGCCTCACTCAGCATCGCAAATTCCGAGTTGCTCTGTTGTTGCTCAAGCATGATCAGAGGTTTGCTGAAATTCGGATTGCGTTTGTTGATTTGTTCACGCAAGATTCCCATCTGCGCGTGTTGGCAACCCAGACTGAGAACCGTGGCTCCAGCCACATTGGGATGGTTGATGTAGCCCGCGATCAGACCGCACAGGTTATTGGAGTCCTCTCGGGTTCCACCACAGCCGCCCTCATGGAGAAGGAACTTGATGCCGTCAACATTTGAAAAGAATTTGGCACTCCGGGGCCGCGGGCTGCCTCCCGAAAAGCTGTGGGTTTTGATCTGTTCGATTCGGCCTTCCTGGTACAGCGAGGCCAACTCCGCGACCTGCTGGCGATAGACTTGCGGTGCGGCGAATCCTAGTTCTTCTTCAAACGCCTGCTTCAGGACGTTGATATTTTTGTTTTCGCAAAACACCAGGGGAACAACCAGCCAATAATTCCGGGTACCGACCTGACCATCGGAACGTTGGTATCCGAGAAATGTCCGCTCCTTAAATTGCGCAACCTCAGGCGGATCCCACGAGTACGCTCCGGACTTCTCATGGAAGTCGGTGGCCTGATGCCGAACATTGCCGGTGCTTAGAAGTTCTCCCTTGTGGACGGGTTTTACGGCTTTGCCGACGAGTACTCCGTACATGATCACGTCGGCCCCGACCGGAAGATCTTCCGCGGCAAACTTGTGCTTCGCCGCCACATTTGACTGCAAAGAATAGACCGCATCTGCAACCCGTACCTGTTGCCCTTGATGCAGATCGGCGAGTGCGATCACAACGTTGTCACGAGCGTCGAGTTTTAGAACTTCAGTCTGCATTTACAGAAACACCTGCACCATCAGGATCAAGAACGAAGACTTCGCTGAGCGCGACGATTGCGCTCTCCCCTTACGCTCGGAAACGCCGCCAGTTCCCCGATCCCCTGCGCCCAGCCATGAATTTCGCCGTTTTCTTGATCAGCTGTTTGGCAAAATGGTCCAAAATAAAGCGCTGACCCGGAAATCGCCGAGCGAACTCCACCGCCACCCCAAGATGCCGAGGGTAGGGCAGAATGTCGCACGCAAGACCAAACTCTTCGAGCATTGCCATGTAACGAGGGAATTCGGGCTGAAGCAGGCATCGGTCGTCCGGTTCGCTCGGCACGATAGGGCGAATTCCGACCAGCTCGGGATTCGCCGCCAACGCTTCCCACGGAGAACCAATCGCGGAGATTTCAGATCGACCCATCCCACCACCCCAAGGATGAATGACGCTTCCGAAGCCAGATCGAGCAGCCATTGCGTCTCTTCGGGTGCTTGCCGCGCCTGGACCGGTACCCACCCCGGAACCCCCCTTTCGCCTTAAACCGGGCTCCCGATCGGACGGGAGGAAATCCGGGCGCAACCACGCCATCGATTCATCGATCGAGCCATACCCGCGCGGATGATAGCGCCAGAAGTCGGGATGATCGTCGATGTGCATCCAGCCTGCGGACCAACCTTTCCGTTTCCAACTCCCGGACAGTCACGCTTCCGTTTCATAAAGACCCTACGACAGTTTGGCGAGATTCACCCAAGCCATCGATCCCCAGCTCCACGACATCCCCAACCTGCAAATACCTGGGAGGATGCATGCCCAAGCCGACCCCAGCTGGCGTTCCAGTGCTGATGATGTCGCCCGGAAGCAGCGTCATGAACTCGCTGACGTAGGCAACCAGCGTGGGAACGTCGAAGATCATATTGGCGGTCGAGCTGTTCTGCCGAAGTTCGCCGTTGACCTTCAGCCACATATGGAGCCGGCTGACATCTGGGATTTCCTCCGGCGTGGCAACCCAGGGACCCAGGGGAGCGAAGCTATCGGCGCTCTTCCCTTTTACCCATTGTCCCCCGCGTTCCAGCTGAAAGCCGCGCTCGGAATAGTCATTGTGCAGCACAAAGCCGGCGATGAAATCGAGAGCACGATCCTTGGGCACGTACAAAGCCTTCCTTCCGATGACGACCGCCAGTTCCACCTCCCAATCCACCTTTGTGGCCTTCCTCGGGATCATCAGCGGATCATTCGGACCAACCAATGAGGTGGTGGACTTGAAGAAGATGACCGGTTCTTTCGGGAGCTCCATCTTGCTCTCGGCGGCATGATCACGGAAGTTCAACCCGATACAAACGATCTTGCTCGGCCGAACGACCGGCGGTCCCCAACGGATTGAAGACGGCACGCGCGGCACAGTGGAGCCGTTCTGATCGAGCCACAAGCGCAGTGCTGCTAGCTTCGCATTTCCGAAAAACGCTTCGTCGTAGTCAGACCCAAACCCGGAAACGTCGACGCGGGCTCCATCACTCAGAAGCAGTCCCGGCTTTTCCTGCCCTGGTTCACCGAACCGGATCAGCTTCATGCCGTGAAGTCTCCAGTCGGACCGATGGATTCGGGATGGTGCAACATTCTCGTCACCTTAATTCGAGCGGATGCGGAAAAACGTAGGCCTGTGTGCCGGGCGCCTCGAGCGGGCGCTGCGTGTACAGCCCAACCGGCCGCAGTTCGCATTCCATCTGGGCATCAGAGCCCAGCAGTGTAACATCCCGGATTTTCTGCGTGCCCCGTGACGCATCGTTTGCGAGGATGTGAACCAGCACGCGGTGCTCTGCCGGATCAGCCAAGCTCCCGTCCTGGGCTCTCTCGAACCTGACTCTTGGTTGGCGCGCAAACGGCGGCAACCGCAGCAGCAGGTACCAATCTCCTAGCGATCCGGTGAACATTTTCATGGGAAGATGGGGTCCCTTCCGCGCACCATGTCGCCTAATATTGTAATCGATTACACTGGAGTAGTACGATTGCTTCGGCTTCGGTGAGGCCGCCCACAAAGTATTGATTCGCAAGGGTGCACAATCGCTTGCGGTTGGGGCCGAGGTTTCGAGCTGCTCGACCACGCGCGTGCCTGTCAGGCGGGCCCACTATGAAGAGCACCAAGACCACTCTCGTCGACATCGCGAATTCTCTGGGGGTGTCAACCGGCACGGTCCATCGTGCTTTGCACAATCATCCTGGCATCAATCAACTCACCAAGACCCGCGTGCTCGAAATGGCCAAGACGCTTGGCTATCGGACCAATCGTGCAGCGCGTTCTCTGTCCCTGAAGCGAAAGCTGCGAATTTCGGTGAACACACTGAAAGGCACTACCTCCTTCTGGGACGAAGTACGAACCGGCATAGAACAAGAAGCCACCTCCTTGGGCTTGGAGAGTGTGGAGGTTGAATATCGAACGTATCCGCAACTGGGAGACGGAGATGAAGAAGCATTTGAGGCTGCCTTAAAGGCCGACGTCAACGGCATCATCATGTTTCCCAGCAGCCCGGGGAAGGTGCGAGGCTGGATCCACCGCGCCTCGCCCGCGCACATTCCAATCGTGTGCGTCGCCACCGACGCGCCGGGTACCGGGAGACTAGCCGTAGTTTCCGTCGACACGATGGTCAGCGGATCTCTGGCGGCTGATCTGCTCGGCAGATTTCTAAAGGGACAGGGCAGCGTTGCGGTAACAGTCAGCGATCTTGCCATTCTCGAGCACGCAGAAAAAGTGAACGCCTTTCAGAATACGCTGCGATCCTTCTATCCCCTCATGAGTCTGGAAGTGCCCATCGAGGACCACGACATCGAGTCCGAGGCGTACGACAAGTGTCGCAAGCTTTTCCAGTCACGGCCGGACTTGGTTGGAATCTATGTCACCACCGAAGCGTCCATCCCGGTTTTGAATGCAGCGCGCGATGCCGGAATGCTCGACAAGCTGGCGGTCATCACGACCGATCTTTTTCCCGCCTTGGTACGGGAAATCCGATCCGGCGCGGTCACCGCCACCATTCACCAACGCCCTCGAACTCAAGGCGTCATGGCGTTCCGGGTGCTGCACGATTTCCTGGTCGATGGCCAGCGCCCATCGCCCCTGCTCACTCTGGCGCCCCATCTTGTAATGCGCGGCAATCTCGACTTCTTCCTCGAGCGCAGATCTTTCGAAAACGCTTCCAACCAGGAGGCGATGGAGGACGCGTCGGCCGAGGTGGGTGGCTACTCGGTGGGCTGACTTCATCAGGTGCATCACCGTCCCATGCCCGATCCGGGGTCGTGTGTTAGTGTAAAGCGCGATTGCTAAGGTTTATCGAACCGTACAATGTTCGTTGCTGGTCGCCCAGACGCCCTTGCGCTCGCAAGCGCACACCGCCTCTCGTATTCCTCATCATGAGATCAGGATTCCTTCCATGAAGAAATGGCAACCCAGCGGTCTTCCACTCCTCGCGTTCGTGGTCGTTGCATTTATGCTTTCGAGCGGAGCACGAGCGCAGTGGGCCCCCATGAATCCGGTCACCTCAGTCAAACAGCAGGCCGATGGCGTGCTCTTCACTATGAAAGCGGGCACACTCATGGTCGGAGTCTGCAGCGACTCCATCATCCGCGTCCGCTACTCGGCGACGTCCTCATTTCCAAATCTGCCGGATTACGTCGTGACGAAAACCAACTGGCGCCCCACCCACTGGACCATGCAGTCGGGGGACGACTCCGTCACCATGGAAACTTCCCGGTTGAAGATCAAGATCTCCCGCCAGGACGGTGGCATCACCTATTCGGATGTCGATGGGAAGCAACTGGTCAACGAAGCGTCGCGCAAACTGATTCCGGTAAAAATCAACGGCGAGGACACCTATCACGCAGAATCCTTCGTCAATATTTACGGCTCTCGTGAAGCGCTTTACGGACTTGGCCAGCATCAGTCGGGTGTCTGGAATTATCGGGGCGAGTCGGTCGACATCTCCCAGGACAACACCAATATCGCCGTTCCCATGCTGGTTTCCAGCAAGGGTTACGGCATCTTCTGGAACAATGCATCGCGCAGCCGGGTGAATAACCGGTTTGCCAACTACCTCTATATCAGCTCCGAAGTGGCCGATGTCATCGATTACTACTTCATCTACGGCCCGGACATGGACAAGATTATCGCCGCCTACCGCGAACTGACCGGGCCAGCGCCGATGTTCGGCAAGTGGGCTTATGGTTTCTGGCAATGCAAGAACCGGTACAAGTCACAGGAGGAAATCCTGGGGGTAGCCCGGAAATACCGCGACTTGCATCTTCCCGTCGACAACATCGTGCAGGACTGGTTCTGGTGGAACCACAAAGGCGAGCACGTCTTCAACAAGAACTATCCCGATCCGAAAGGCATGGTGGAGGAACTCCACAAAGAGAATTTTCACCTGATGATCTCCGTCTGGCCCTTCTTCGAACCGGGCTCGGCCGTCTATGACCACATGGACCAGCGCGGCTGGTTCGTTGACAAATTCAAATTTGCCAAGCCGCCCTATCACACCGTCGCCATGGCGGTGTATGACGCGACCAATCCCGAAGCTCGCAAATATTACTGGGATCTGATGGACAAGGCCCTGTTTAACATTGGGATCGACGCCTGGTGGCTGGATACGACCGAGCCCGAAACCGAAGGCCAGGAAGACAACATTCTACTGCAGCATAGACTCGCCATCGGCAGCGGCGATCGCTACGTCAACCTGTACCCGTTGATGACCACCGGTGCCGTCTACGACGGGCAGCACGGCGCGTCCGACGAGAAACGGGTCTTCATCCTGTCCCGTTCGGCGTTCGCAGGCAGTCAGAGAAACGCCGTCACCGCCTGGTCGGGCGATATCAACTCTGACTTCTTCAGTTTCCGACGGCAGATCCCCGCAGGTTTGAACTTCGCCCTGTCCGGACTGCCTTACTGGACCACCGACATCGGCGGATTCGTCTCCGGCAATCCCGACGACCCCGCCTACCGCGACCTGTTTATCCGTTGGTTTCAGTACGGAGTATTTTGCCCGATCTTTCGCGTACACGGAACCCGGACTACGGATCAGAACGAGCTGTGGTCGTATGGCCCTGATGCGCAGAAGATTCTGGTGAACTTCGACCGCCTGCGCTACCGTTTGCTCCCCTACATCTATTCGCTGGCATGGAAGACCACCAGCCAGGGTTACACTCCGATGCGCCCGCTGGTCATGGATTTCCGCGGCGATGTCCGCGCGGAAAACATTGGCGACCAATTCATGTACGGCCCGGCGTTCCTCGTGAATCCCGTAACCGAGCCCGCTGCCAGCACGCGTCGCCTTTACCTTCCGCAGGCTCGTTGGTACGATTTCTGGAGCGGCGCATCGGCGGACGGCGGCCAGGCGGTAGATGCGGCAGCTCCCCTCGAACGAATGCCGCTGTATATCCGCGCCGGTTCGATCGTACCCATGGGGCCGGATCAGGAATGGTCGACTCAAAAGCAGGCCGACCCCATCGAATTGCGTGTGTACCGTGGCGCCGACGCCGATTTCACGCTCTACGAAGATGAAAATGACAGCTACCACTACGAGAAGGGCGTCTACGCGACGATTCCCTTCCATTGGGATGAGGCGCAGCAAGTGCTGACCATAGGCGAGCGCCACGGCAAGTTTCCAGGCATGCTCGGCAATCGCGCCTTCCGGATCGTGTTTGTCGGTGACAATCACGGGGTCGGTGTCGGCCCCACCGACCAACCTGACAAGACCGTGCAGTACTCGGGAGAAGGGATCTCGGTCACGCGATGAGCGGGGTGCGATAAGCGTTCCGGCCGGGTTCAGTGCGCCACGTGCAAGGTGCGCTTCAGCCTGATCTCTTGCGACGAACTGCCCACCATGAGCAGGACATCCCCGGTCTCCCTGACGAATCTGTGCCTGGCGACGTCCCAGTACGCAAGCTGTTCCGACTTGAACGGGATGTCAAGAGTTTTGGTCTGCCCCGGCCCGATGGTCGCGCGCCGGAATCCCACCAACTGTCGCTCGGGTCTATCGACCTTCGAGTGCGGGTAGTGGACGTAAACCTGCACGACCTCATCGCCTTCTCGATCGCCCGTGTTCTTGACATCCAAGCTCACCGAGACGTCGCTCTTCCCAGCTTTGGATTCGGCGCGTAGGTTCGAGTATCGAAAAGTGGTGTAGCTCAACCCGTACCCGAACGGATAAAGCGGGTCATGCTTGAAGTACATGTAGGTTTCGCCATGACCGATGTCGTAGTCCATCTTGTCCGGGAGCTGATCGAGCCATCGCGGCCAGGTCTGGGTCAGCCTTCCGCCAGGATTCACATCTCCGAACAAAACGTCCGCCAGGGCGGTTCCCTGCTCTTCGCTGTTGTGGGTCAGATGAAGGACTGCGGGCACGTGCTCCTGGGTCCAGTTGATCGCGTAGGGAAAATTCGAAACCAGCACCACAATCGTTTTCGGATTCGCAGCAAACACTTCCTTTACCAGAATTTCATCCGTAAGCTCGATCCCCTTGCGATCCATCGCTTCTTTGCCTTGATTCGAGTCGGGACACCGGTTCCAACCAGCGTCACAGGTGGGATGGTTTCCGACCACAACAATGGCAACATCCGCTGCTTTGGCCAACGCCGCCGCGCCTCCGTTCTCATTGTCGGCCGCGTAGCGGACTTCGACCGGGCTGCCCACCTTGTCTTTGATCCCTTGTAACGGCGAAACCGCATACGGCGGCGTGCCGCTGTACCAGTCCAAGGCAACATCGTTGGCTCTTCCGCCTAACACGGCGATCGACTGCAAAGCATGTTTGTCCAGCGGCAGCGTGTTCTTCTCATTCTTCAACAGCACGATCGACTTCTGGGTGATCGTCCTGGCCAACCGCTTGTGCTCGTCGGTGGTCCAGGGCTCGACTCCATCCTTGATTTCGGTGTAGGGAACGAGCGCAGGCGGGTCGAGCAATCCGAGCTTGATCATCACGCGGTATACGCCCTCGAGCCCAGCATCGATGTCCGCTTCCCTGAGCAGCTTGGAGGCGAGCGCCCCGCGCACTCCACCCTCGTACCGATCCAGAAACTGATTGATGCCCGCCTTCACAGCTCCCGCGGCGGCACGATCGATGTCGTCATAGTAATGATGATCCGTCACCATGTTCCACAACCCACCCGCATCCGTACAAATGATTCCGTTCTGCCCCCACTCCTTGACCGTGTCTTTCAGCATCGGATTCACCGTCATGGGCACGCCGTTCATGGCGTTGTAGGAAGCCATGTAGGCCCGGGAGCCGCCTTGCTCGACGCCCATGCGGAACGGAACAGAATAATATTCCCGCAGAAGGCGCTCTCCGAAGTTGGACGAAGATCCGCCGCGCCCATCCTCATTACTGTTCGCCAGGAAATGTTTCATCAGCGAGGCGGCGCGCCAATACTTCGGATTGTCACCCTGCAGGCCCTTCGCAAACGCCACCACCATCGTTCCGTCGAAGAACGGGTCCTCCCCGTAAGACTCCTCCGTCCGGCCCCAGCGTGGATCGCGCCCCAGGTCCGCATTGGGAGCGCGCACAACCAGCCCGCCCCGCTGGTATTTCTCGCTCTGAAAAATGTATCGCGCCTCAATCGCCTCGACCGCGGCCGCCTTCTGGATGAGATCCGGACTCCACGTCTCTCCCAACCCAATGGCTTGCGGAAATTGTGTGGTGGGAATCGGATGCTCTTTGCCCCATCTCCCCGGGCCTCCCAAGGCCAGCCCATGCAGGCCCTCGACGTGGCCGCTTCCGCGAATGCCCAAGCGGGGGACATCCGGATGCG